>ENA-ORXM01000202-ORXM01000202.1-marine-metagenome-genome-assembly--contig:-NODE-202-length-118141-cov-104.585555_pt1 | contig 118141 bp, 81 predicted proteins | sample MGYA00237867_ERZ511480 | MGnify/ENA primary metagenome ERZ511480 (study PRJEB26309, sample SAMN06266103) | marine metagenome | isolation source: Algal blade | place: United Kingdom:Sidmouth, United...
AAGGCCCGCACGGCGAGTGCAAGTAAGCTTTGCATCTAAAGAAAATGTGTTTATGCTTTACTTCTGAATACCCCTAAATTTTAACTAAGCCTCATCTGCATGCAGCGAATCTTGATATTTTTTGCTGGCCCTGGCTGAGACAGTAATACTCAATTCGTATAATATATATACGGGCACTCCCACTAAAAACTGTGTGATCACATCAGGAGGAGTGGCGACTGCCGCTATAATTAAGATAACAATGAAGGCATGTTTGCGATATTTCTTCATAATCTCTGGAGTAAGCAGACCAATCAGAGATAGGAAATAGACAAATATAGGAAGCTGAAATAATATGCCAGTAGGTACCGTGAAGAGTGTCATATAATTAACATAAGATGCTAAAGACGGAGAGGCAGAAGCTTCTCCAATATCAAAGCCAATCAAAAAGTTAATGGCAAAGGGCGCAATGATATAATACCCAAATGTCACACCTAAAAGAAACAAGAATGAGCAGCTGAAGACAATGCCCCGAGCCGCCTTTTGCTCCCTTTTATAGAGTCCAGGCTTTATAAATTTCCATATTTCTCTAAATACCAAGGGAAATGAAACGATCAGACCTAACCAAAAAGATACTTTGATCGCTGTAAAGAATTGCTCTCCCATCTGAATAGCTATCACCTCGAACTTAGGAGGCGTAAAACACATCCGCTCAGATATACTGCAGAATAGGCGGTAAGTGATGAAGTCATCATTGCGAGGACCATATATGATATGGTTGAATACGTCATCAATAAATACAAATACGATGATGCCTATGATGACAATCGACGCCAAAGATTTTATTATGTGCCAGCGCAGTTCTTCCAGATGATCTACAAATGACATTTCTTTGTCATCCAAGGATTCTTTTGCTGGTAACTTTACTTTGTCTTTCTTCTTGCTGAATAGTCCCATACGTCGCTTACAAAGTTACTAAATGTATCATCGTATTCTATCGATGTAATGCTGATGTTAATATAATATTGATGACAACAATGCGGTAGAATTAAACAATATTGGAAGAAGTCTCATTCGGATAGCTGACATATAGCGGATTGTCTATGATGTAGCCATACAAATATGTAGAGCTGCTTATTATATATGAAATTTATGTTATATGTATGAGCATTGTAAACAATCAGTTGAAACCTAGCAGTGAGCTGTATTGATAATGAAAATGAGCTATCTATGATTCTATATATCAAAATAAATCTTTAGTCTATGATATTGCTATACCTTTGTCAATTGATTCAAAATCGAGTTGTTATTTGTTAGTTAGCATTTTACTTTTTATTATCAGCCTATCCGTCTTGGTATTTGCCTCTGACAAATTTGTTGGAGCAGCTGAAAGTATCGGCTTATCTTTTGGAATCTCTCCATTTATTATTGGTGTGACTATCGTAGCTTTTGGTACATCGCTGCCAGAATTAGCTACCTCTATAGCTTCTGTCTATAGTGGGTCATCCCAGATTGTAATTGGTAATGTAGTAGGCTCTAATATCACCAATATATTACTGGTATTGGGGATGACAGCCTTGGTCGGTAGAGAGATAATTTTAGATTTTGATGTAATGGATGTCGATATGCCACTACTGGTTATTTCGTCATTTCTATTAATTTTTGTCATCAGCGATAGAGAAGTCACCACATTGGAGGCTATCATCTTGCTGTCAGCATTAGTAATTTTTCTTTATAACTCTCTGGGGAGTAGTAGCTCGGACGATAAGATTGAACGTGAGAGGGTCAGTATGAAGACCTATGGGGTGCTGCTTATGGGAGGGGTATTTGTCTATCTCGGGGCGGACTTTACGATACAGGCAATTAAAAGTATCTCAAGTTCTCTCGGTATCGGAGAAGAGTTCATAGCTCTTACTGCTGTAGCCTTAGGGACCTCCCTTCCGGAGGTCATGGTCAGTATAGCGGCAGCGCGAAGAGGTAAGCATGCCGTGGCAGTGGGGAATGTATTAGGCTCTAATATCTTTAATACCTATGCTGTGATGGGCATTCCTGCCTTATTGGGAGAATTAGTCATCCCTGAAGGCTATATGTCTTTTGAGGGGCCATTTATGATTTTCGCTACCCTCATATTTGCTTTTATGTGCATGTCTAAGCGTATATCTAAGTGGGAAGGCATTACCTTATTACTACTTTACTTATTCTTTTTAGGAGAATTGATCCACCAATTACCCTAAATAACGTATTGGTATCGTTTCTATATTGATTGATGTCGAAATTAGAAAACACATTTTTACATAATCTAAGTAATACTATGTTTGATCAATTATTCGGAGACTTGCAGAAAAAGCAGGAAGACATAAAAAAATCGCTTAGCGAGGTCATCATTGACCATTCATTTCAGGCTGGAATCATTGAAATAAAGCTTAATGCTAATAAAGAGATTCTCAATATTAAAATTGATCCCGAGAAATTAGATACATCGGACGTCGAGCAAATCGAAGATATGATGGTTATAGCGATGAATGAAGCTTTGGAAAAAGCGGAGCAGGAGCAGGCAGAGAAAAGTCAATCGTTACTGAGTGATATGATGCCAGGGGGATTAGGAAATCTTTTAGGTTGATGATATTGACTCGTTTGATGCTGCTATGTGGTCTTATTAGTATAGCTGCCTATCAGAGCTCAGCTCAGGCTAATTTACTATTTGATGCCACTTTCAATGATTGTGATGCTTTTGATGGTGTAGGAGCGATCATGGGGAATGCCTTTGGTAATCCGGACTGTGTCTGTGGTGCTGATGGCACTGGATATTTTTTTGATGGGGCAGACGATAGTCTATCCTATGATACAGGTATAGAAGAAATTCTTAATCGAGATTTCGCATTAAGTTTTTATTTCTTCGTCCAGAATGACCCTAATTCTACCCAAGCTATTGACTTAATATCTTACAGCAGCCAGTGCCGTAGAGACTCTTCCCTCACCATCAGATATATACCGCAGAGTCAAGAGATCAGAGCAGAAATGGCGATTAATAACCCTATCAGGTTTACTACCAGAGGTGTCGTACCTTCCACAAGCTGTATTCACCATCTGGTTTTTAATAAAAACGATGACCGCTTACAGCTGTACATTGATGACATACTTATGGATGAGCTTCTTGAGTTCGACGGCAGTTTTCAAGTGAAACCAAATGCGAAGTTTACGGTTGGCACTAGCCCATGTGTGGGAGCTAACTCTCAATTATTTAGAGGGATTATTGATGATATTAAATTTTTTGATCGTCCGCTCTTAGAGAGTGAAGTCATTGCCCTTAATGCTAATCCTGATAGAATCACTACGCCTGACCAGACTATCTTTACGGGCGAGTCCGTTTCGATCACGACGGGACAGTTATGTAGCAACTTTTTTAACTGGTCTCCTACTGAGGATCTGACGGATGAGCTGACAGCATCTCCGACCGCCTCACCTGAGACAACAACGACATACCGACTCACAGTAGACTATGGCACCTGTATCAGTCAAGATAGTGTCAGAATAAGCGTCGTGGATCGCCAGAATTCCAGCTGTAGCGACCTGCTACTCCCCAGCGCCTTCACACCTAATAATGATAAACGGAATGATGTCTTCGGCATAAGTAATTCCTTCATCATTGACCAACTGATCTCCTTTGATATCTATAGTAAATGGGGGGAGCATTTATTCAGCGCTGAGAATGACGTTAATCAGGGCTGGGATGGTCAATACAAAGGCGAACAAATGAACCCAGGCACTCTACTTTATACCGTCATTTACGTATGTGGTGGACAAGAATATAAAAAGAGTGGTAGTTTTGTATTACTCCGATAGAGACCTTTAGCAATTCTAGCGTCATAAGGATGTAATAGCTGTTTTACCTATGAAGATCAAGCATCAAAATATCCTCCTATCTGTACTACTTTCTGCCTTTTTACTCTCTTGTCAGCAATCCCAAGATGTGGCACAGAACACTAAGACCATGTCCACAGACATTACTGAGGCCGCCGCTACTGCTGCACAGACGAATTCTGTCAGTCAGCGACAGCTCGACAAGCCTACCAATGCTCATCCTCAGCCCGTCATTGAAGAAGAGCCAGTCCCGAAACCTACTAAGGTAGCTTTTCAAACTAAGCACAAGGAAATGGAAACACCAGCTGTCAAGCAATCTAAGCCAATTCGTAAATCCATTGGACCTAAAATTAATTTTAAGCAGGCCGTATTTAACTTTGGGGAGATCACTGAGGGTGATATCATCAAGCACCAATTCACATTTACTAATACGGGGGACAAAGAATTAGAGATACTCAGCGCCTACGCCAGCTGTGGTTGTACAGATCCCAGTTATCCATTTTTAGGTATCGCTCCAGGTGAGGAAGGGGTCATTGGCGTTACTTATAACTCAGTAAGTAAAGAAGGCCCTCAGCAGGCGGAGGTCATCATCAAGACGAATGCGACAAGCACCTCTTATAAACTATTTCTCATGGGGACTGTGAATCCAAAGCCTACAGAAGACAGCAGCAAAGTTGATTCGTCGGATATGACAAGAGCACCTAAATACCCTGTTAGAAAGAGTTAAGTTAGGCATAATTAGAAGTAAGCAAGGACACGTCTTGAGTGCCATCTCTTGGTAGTTTAATAGTAAGTACTGGGAGAGGTAATAGGGAAAGGCTTCGGTCGGCGAGATTTTTGGTAAAAATCATGACAACCAATATCATAGATAAAACCCATTTGACGACGCAAATTCTTTTTCAAAGCTTCTGTTTTCCCCTTAATCTCAAGGAGAACATTGACTTTTTAATGGGACATTGATTTTGCTCTTCCAAGAGACATTCGCAAATAAGACTTTCACTGTAGGGCAGCTTTAGTCTACTAATTGATAGCCTTGAAGTCGATTTGAATGCACTTACTTCTGAGTTATTACCTCGTTTTTAAGGGTTTTTGGCCATATATGCGATAACAGATCTTACACAGCTAGAAACAACCTTTATGAAACTTGATATAATTCAATTATACGCGATTATTTGCACAGATTTTGACTTAGAAGTGCCTAAATCATATATGCTTGCCCAGCAGTTCTCTTTACTTCTGAATTTATATATTACTTCTGAACATGCCTGAATAGCGCAGCAGGAGTCAGCCCTCCAATTAATACACGCCAGCAGAAATCAAACCCTCGTACCTCGTCGGAGCTTTGCTCGAGTATCAATTCAATACTGTGACATTGCCCTTATAGGCAATCTGCTGACCGTCAGCGAATAGTACGTCGACAACGTATGAGTATACCCCAGGGACGACTCGCTGAGCGTTGAAAGTGCCATTCCAGTTGCCAAGTCCAATTCCATTTGTATTTGCTTCTTCTCTGCCGTTCTCGTAGACTAAGGTACCCCAACGATCAAATATTTGAATAGACTCAACTGATTCGACTCCGCGCCCGGTAAACACGCTAAATCTCGTGTTTCTGAGATCCACAGTGCCGTTATTGGGAGCATTAGGATAGAATACATTAGGAATAAATACATTTCTCGATTTTCTCACGGTCACGTCTATCTCTGCCATAGCCGTACAACCGTTATTGTCCACCAGAGTAGCCGTGACAGTAAAGTTGCGCTGTGGCTCTATGCTGATCACGGAGGCATCATCAGTCAGCGGTCTAAAACTAAAATCACCTGACCACAGGATTGAATCCACGCCTTCCAAAGAAGTTACATTGGAGATAATTCTGAGTGATTCGCCCAATTCTACTGTCGTATCTTGCCCTATGCTTATCATGGGAGGATCTGGCTCCATAATCGAAAATTCAATAGGCATAGAGCTGCTGCATCCTGCCGCATCAAATACATTGATACTGTAGTCACCTGCAAATAAGAATGCACAATCTATGGCGTCTTGCAAAGGACCATTGTTAATGCTAAATCTAAAATTGCCTACTCCGCCAGAGGTGTTCACTACTCCAATGCATGCTTGTCCACCAGCACAAGTAGGGTCTTCAAAATCTGCCAGATCAAAGAATATTTCCTCTGATGCAGTCAGTGTGTATGCGGCTGTATCGACACAACCATTCTCATCAGTGACGGTAATGATATATTCGCCAGGTCCGAGATTAGTGGCAGTTTGCGTCATTGATTCATTAGCAGGCCATTCGTAAGTTAGCGTCCCGACGCCCCCAGTATTGCCGATCGTGATCAGCCCTTGGGCATCGAAACAGCTGATGTCCTGAGTCTGTTGCTGATCGACGAAGGCTACAAATTCATCTGGGCTCTCTACAGTAAATGAATCAATCAGTGTGCAGCCATTATCATCAGTCACCGTAACTGTGTAATCACCTTGGCCAATGTCTATTATTCCATTGCTATTGACAGTAGGGTCATGGCTCCAGCTGTAAGTATAGCTGTCAGTACCGCCTACTACATCGATGATGATTTGCGCACTGGCATCTCCAAAACACTGCGCATCTCTGACTTGTGGATCCCTGATATATCTGAGCGAATCTCCTTGCGGCACTATGAATACTACTGAATCCCTACATAGGCCATCACTGACTATAACGAACTGCTCACCTGCAGCAAGCGCGGTGGCGGTCGATGTGGTGAGACCTGTGGCTACCTCACCAGAAGACCAAGTGAAATCAAAAGCTGTACTATTAGCACCTGAGGCACTGACGGTAGCAGTACCATTATCGACTCCAACGCAGAGCGGTGCTGTGGCCAGCGGTTCGGTGACTTCTAAGTCATCTCCGTCCATCAGCGTGAAGTCACCAGTGGCAACACAGCCATTAGCGTCCATCACAGTCACGGTATAGTCTCCTGAAGTGATATTAGATAGGGTATCGATGCCACTATCATTGTCTCCATCCCATGAGTATGTATAAGGGGCGGTCCCACCTGATCCTTCTGCTATGATGAAGCCTGTCAGACCAGCACAGTTAGGTGGGTCTGCATCAAAATCGATACTGACTTCGCCTGCATTGCCTATCACGAACAGTGAATCTTTTACACAGCCATCAATGGTATCTATCGAGGCAGTGACTAAGTATACTCCTGATGATAAATCCATCCTCTCATCGACTTCGATGCCGCCTGGCCACGAAAAAGAAAACCGATCTTCGTCATCTTGGAATAGTATCTGCCCATCTGCTACGCCTTCGCAAGATGCATCAATCAGCGTGAATGCAGGGTAGGGGTCAGTAAATTGGGGAGCAAGCGCGATGCCTGTCGTCAGTTCACACCCAGTGGCATTCTCTACCGTGACATTATAGTTACCTGCAATCAGCCCTGTTCTTGGATTTTCTGTACTACCATCATTCCATAAATAGGTGAAAGGACCATCGCCAGCTTCGACCAGCACTTCTATCGTACCTTCGTCGCCTGGACCGCCACATGTGGGACCTTGAAAGGTAGGAGTGCCTAATGAAAATGGAGATGGATCGACAATCACCACATCATCAATGGTGACTGCACAGTCTGGATCTGAAATAACACTAATTGTTAAACTATAGCTGCCTGCTGGTATATTAAATATGCTGGTGCCTTCTATTGGACCAGCGGGTAGGCCAAGGTCGAGCGAAAGTGGGGGAGCTTCACCAGTTATAAAGATGGTAATGTCTCCTAAGCCTCCATTACATAGCGGCTGATTGATTGACAGTTGATCTCTGGTAATGGAAAGTCCTTCACTTGCTGTAATGGTAAAATCACTGGAGAGACTCACTGGGCACCCTGCGGGATCGCTCACGGTGACATTATATACATTAGGAGCTAACTCTGTCCGATTGGCTGTAGTGGTCTCGACTCCATCTGACCAACTAAAGGTCAGGTCTTCGGTAGACCCCTCTACTACAAAGTCGACAGTGCCTGTAGGGCCTGAGCTGCACCCTGGCTGCGTGATGGTAAGAGTGGACTCATCAATTGAGAGCGGAGATCCAGCGACCACAGTGAAAGAGTCTATTGCCTCGCATCCATCTCCATTTCTATAGTTCATAATATATTTCCCAGGCGGTATATCTTCGATAATATCGCCTGAGTTACTGAAGTTAGCATTCGCAAGAGGAAAAGGCTCTCCAGCTTCATCTGTTAAGGTGATGGTCGCCAAGGGGACTACTTCGGGGACGACTTCTAAAACCACATCAGCTAAGCCATTTTCACAATCAGTTGTCAGCTCACTGAAGGTAAATTCAAATTCCGTGGTTTCTGGTATGGTAAACATCACCGTGTCGGATGGACATAAATTAATAGTCGGCTGGTCCAGGACGTACACCGTCCAGTCCCCAGGAGTTAAAAATTGATTATAGGTGATCTGTGATCCAGCTATTTCTATATCGAATGCTCCAGTATTACTATTAAAATTGTACTGGTACTGTCCTGGCACTCCATTTGCCATAGGTGTGCCTCCGGAGGCCCTTATCGTAACTGTTCCGCGGCTGCTTTCACCTCCACACGCTGGTCCGCTAAAATTGACTAATTCTATTCCAAGTGGCTGTGGGGCTACTATTTCTACGCTTGATGTCGCTTCACAACCATTACTATCTTCCACGGTAAGAGTATAGATTCCTGGTGCAAGATCATTAACTCTTTCGGAATTAAGTGTGGTGTGTGACCATCTAAATTCGTAGCCTGAGCCAGTCCCTCCTGTTGCACTTGCAATGGCTCTACCAGTAGTAAAAAATGAATCCGCACATCGAGGGTCTTCTTTTCTAATATCTATTTCTAATGGATCTCCTAAGTCAATGAGTATGGTGTCTTGCTGGCGAGCTCCGACAGCATCCGTTATCTGGATGATATATTGTACGCCAGGCTCAAGACCAATGATGGGTTCAGGTGTGAAATCTGATGAAATCACGCCAGTCAGCGGCTGACCATCTGGACCAGCGATCAGCTCAGTGCCTGAGATATCTGTGACCCTCCATTCGTATGGGGCATTACCTCCACAATTGAAAAATTCAAAACTGGTCCCTGAGGCATCGATAGCAGCGCAGCCACCCCCGAATAGCTCGAATGTAGGACACTGGATATTGACAGCACCCCCTTCTTGGCACCAAGTCGTCAGCGTCTGAGTAAAAGTAGGGTCATCTGGATCACCGACAGAAAATTCTAATTTAGGTTCTCCTTCAGATATCGCTATTCTGCTAAAAGCGTCAGGATCACCAATAATCTCAAAGAATATGGTAAAGAGTGGAGTCTCATCGAAAAGGGACTGAGGCACAGCATTTTGATCGAACCAAAGTGTGGATATTAAGCCTACTTCTTCATTAGGTTCAATTTGGCTACAGTTAAATGATGTCAGACCTCCTGGTTCGCACATGACAAGCTTGAGATCGTTAGGATTATAAGTCACACCAAATTGGAATGATAAAATATTATCAAAACCGCATACTAAAAAGTCAACTGGTATAATATCACCTAACTCACCGTCGATATCATCTAATTTGAATTGTAATGGTTCATCACAGGTAGATGAGGCACACGTCTGAGCTCGAGCTTGATGCAGACCTAAGACCAAGAGAGAAAGGACTAATAATAGTCTAAGGTAAGGGCGACAATCAATCATCAAAGCTCTGTCAATTCTGTTAATTAATTCGAGATTTCGGTTGCAAATGTATATAAAACTGGGCGTTCTTATGGTCCAATATGATTATTAAAGCAACGAAGTCATGAACGATATAGCAACATCTAATATTGCATTAGATTAGGTAACAGCTACTCTATCAGCGCTCAGATGTATGCTATGACATTTCAAGTTCATCCTATAGGGAGATGGCGGTTTATTTATGGTCTATGTGCGGGAAATGAATCAATGAATTTTTCCTTTTATTTCAAATTTGTCAAGGAGAATACGCTTATAATCTGAAGCTTCACTTTCGGTGATGAAGTCACCCATTAGAACAAGATAGACCACTTGACCTTTTTCCACTTCTTGGAGGATCACTATCGGATCTGCAAAGGTTTGCTTCAGTACATTATAGTAGTTGTGCGCACTGGATGAATGTTGAAATGTTCCGACGTTCACTCTGAATTTGGACTTTCTGCTGGTGGAGTAGGTAGTCGGAGCAGTATATGATCGAGAAGATGCACTAGTCGCGTTATTATGGCGAAGCGCAAGGGTCCTTTTTGGAGAGCTATTGATTTTATGCCTGACAATCGTTTTATTGCTCTTATGATTATGGTTGCGCAATATTTTCATGAGTTTCGATGGTGATAGCGTCTCTTCTATGCGATCCACTAGTTGACCTTTTGAATTAAATATCAGCATGGTGGGCAGCGTTTCTATTTTATAGAATTCCTTCGCAGTGTAGCCATCGAATTCGTCAATGTCGATTTTCACTGATACGTAGTTATCGTTAAGGTAATTAGAGACTGTCTTATTAGAGAAAGTTGTCTGATCCATCCATTTACAAGGTCCACACCATATAGCGTGAAAGTCCACAAAAGTCAATTTACCCTCTGCACTGGCTAACTCCATAGCCTCTTCAATACTGGCGTTATAGAAGTTCACACTGCCTGAGTGATTGGACCACCCGGCTGCGGACCAAAAGCAAAGCACACTGGCAGAAAGAAAAATTTTAAGGTAAATCATGATACATTAGTTTTAATGGAAATGTATAAATAGTTGATTATGATTATGTTGTAATCCAACTATTGTACCAATAGCGCTAAGAGCAACAATTCCCAGCGGACAAATTAAATATTAATAATATATTAAATATATATATAGTTAATAATCAGCTATTTGGATGGTTTATGGTGGCATATGTTAAGTTCATCTTATGTTGTCATCTTCGTTTAATGCAATATAAATCAACTTCATTGTAAGCAACATTTTATACCTTGCAGCCTGATCGAATAATGCTGAATCAATGTCAAAAATGTTAGCCTCTATCACCGCTGTCGATGGATACGTACCAGATTCAGTCCTGACAAATCAGGATCTGGAAAAAATGGTCGATACCAATGACGAGTGGATCATCTCGAGAACAGGGATTAAAGAGCGAAGGATATTAAGAAAAGAGGGCTGGGCGACATCGGACATGGCAGCAGAGGTCACCAAGGGCCTATTAGAGAAATCAGGAACTAACCCTGATGAAATAGATCTTCTGATCATGGCCACAGTCACATCCGACATGTTATTTCCCGATGGAGCTAATACTGTATGTGACAAGAGTGGCATCAAGAATGCCTTCGCTTACGATCTTAATGCAGCCTGTTCAGGTTTTGTATTCGCTCTTTATACGGGGGCACAGTTCATCCAGACGGGAGCTTATCGCAAAGTCATTGTTATTGGAGTCGATATGATGTCAAGCATTATTGATTATCAGGATCGATCCACTTGCATCATTTTCGGTGACGGAGCTGCTGGGGTACTGCTTGAGCCTAATCAGGAGGGCTTAGGTATCAGAGACGCAGTGATGGGAGGCGATGGCTCAGGTAGACAGTATTTGCATATGAAAGCAGGAGGTTCTTTGACTCCAGCATCAATAGAGACGGTAAATAACAGAGATCACTACGTTTTTCAAGAGGGAAGACCTGTATTTAAGGCTGCTGTCTCAGGCATGCGTGACACCACGACTGAGCTACTGAAGAGAAATGGACTCTCAACTGAAGATGTGGATTGGATCGTCCCTCATCAAGCCAATATCAGAATTATAAATACGCTTGCTTCTCAGCTCGACTTTCCTATGGAAAAAGTCATGGTCAATATTGAAAAATATGGGAATACAACAGCGGGTACAATTCCACTATGTCTTTGGGATTTCGAAGATAAGTTAAAGAAAAATGATACATTAGTCTTAACAGCATTCGGCGGTGGCTTCACGTGGGGATCCCTTTTGCTGGACTGGACCTATGGATAGCGCTAATAAAGTAAAGCAAAAACACAAATTAATACTACGTATATATGGCATCGACATCTGAAATTAAGAATGGATTGTGCATGAACTATAATAATGATGTCTATAAAGTCGTCGAATTTCTTCATGTCAAGCCAGGAAAAGGGCCAGCATTCGTGAGGACTAAACTGAAAAGCCTAACCAATGGTCGCGTCATAGATAACACCTTCCCCGCAGGTCATAAAATAGATATCGTGCGCGTAGAGCGAAGAATCTTTCAATTTCTATATAAGGATGACAGCGGATATCACTTTATGAATAATGAAACTTATGAGCAGATTATGATTCAGGAAGAGCTTATAGATAATGCTAAGTTTCTCAAGGAAAACGCTCAGGTAGAGATACTGTATGATGTCGATAAGGACTCAGCTCTAACCATAGAGCTACCTCAGTACGAAATTTTCGAAATCACACAGACAGATCCGGGAGCCAAGGGCAATACGGCGACGAATGCTTCTAAACCTGCAACAATAGAAACAGGTGCTGAAATAAAAGTGCCTATCTTCATTAATGAAGGAGATAATGTCAGAATAGAGACTGCCACGGGTAATTATATGGAAAGAGTAAAATAAGCTGTATGACTGCAAAAGAAATAAAAGACCTAATCAAGCTGATAGATGAACATAAGCTTGCTGAATTCAAATATGAGAAGGCCGATGTGAAATTGACGATCAGATCTAGCACTTATTCTAAGGAAAAGACTGCTGTCCTTACTGCCGCACCCATGCCAGCGCCGACCATCATGCCTGCACACCCACCACAAGCTGTACCGGCTGCTGTGCCACCAGCTGCTGTACAGCCAGAAGCGGTAGAAGCCAGTAATCTCTTAGAAGTAAAATGTCCGATCGTGGGCACCTTTTATCGATCACCAGGGCCGGATAAAGACCCATTTATACAAGTCGGAGACTCTATTAATGAAGGAGATGTGGTATGTATCGTAGAGGCCATGAAGCTATTCAACGAGATAGAGACCGAAGTCACTGGTAAGATCGTGAAAGTCATGGTCGAGGATGCCTCGCCAGTAGAGTATGATCAAGTATTATTTTTGGTAGATCCTAAAGGATAACCTCACCTGAACCCCTATCTATGTTTAAAAAAATTCTCATTGCTAATCGAGGAGAGATAGCCCTGCGCATCATTAGGACTTGTAAGGAGATGGGCATCAAAACGGTAGCTGTGTACAGCACCGCTGATAGAGACAGTCTACACGTCAGATTTGCAGATGAAGCCGTATGTATAGGGCCTGCCTCATCTTTAGAATCTTACTTGAATATTTCAAAAATCATGGCTGCAGTGGAGATCACTAATGCTGACGCTATCCACCCTGGGTACGGATTTTTAGCAGAGAATGCTGATTTTGCAGATATCTGTGCGGAGTACGGAGTGAAATTTATCGGTCCGTCAGGCGATATGATTCGTAAGATGGGTGACAAAGCCACAGCCAAAGCAACGATGATCAAGGCAAAAGTCCCTGTCATCCCTGGCTCAAAGGGATTAGTCGCCAACGCTAAAGTGGGTCTACCATTAGCTAATGAGATTGGCTATCCAGTCATCATAAAAGCCACAGCTGGCGGCGGTGGTAAAGGGATGAGGCTCGCATGGAATGATGAGGAATTTGAAGATTCATGGGATAAAGCTAAACAGGAAGCAGCGGCATCATTTGGAAATGATGGTCTCTATATCGAAAAATTTATCGAAGAGCCAAGGCATATAGAATTTCAAATTATTGGCGATCAGTTTGGCACCGTTGTCCATCTATCAGAGAGAGATTGTTCCATTCAGCGACGGCACCAGAAACTGGTAGAAGAATGTCCCTCGCCATTCATGACGAAGCCCCTTCGCTCTAAAATGGGAAAGGCAGCTATACAGGCCGGAGCTTGCATAAAATACGAAGGTTTAGGTACAGTCGAATTTTTAGTTGATAAGCACAAAAACTTTTACTTCATGGAGATGAATACCCGTATACAGGTAGAGCACCCTGTGACGGAAGAAGTCATTGATCACGATCTCGTAAAGGAACAAATCAAAGTAGCCGCAGGAAAGAAAATATCGGGAAAATCATATATTCCGACTATGCATGCCATCGAATGCAGGATCAATGCCGAAGACCCTTATCATAATTTTAGACCAAGTCCCGGTACGATCACTTCTTTTCATAGTTCCAAAGGACAGGGAGTAAGGGTCGATACTCATGTCTATGCTGGCTATACCATACCTCCGTATTATGATAGTATGATCGCTAAGCTGATCTGTAGAGCTCAGACAAGAGAAGAGTGTATCACTAAAATGAAGAGAGCATTGGATGAATTCATTATCGAAGGTGTCAAGACCACCGTACCATTTCATCAGCAGCTCATGCGCAATGAGAAATTTGTGAGCGGAGACTTCGATACTAGCTTTATGAATGATTTTGAATTAAAATAATTTTCTCCTCTATCTATAAAGGACAGCAATGTGTTAGAAAAAATAGGCGTCAAATTATCTGATTACTATTCTGCTCTCAGCGTTGTTATTTCATTTCACATACTCTCAGCTGTATTCACCATCATCAGTATTCCGATGGTGATACCATTTTTCCACATCTTATTCTATGGTAATGAGCGCATAAATGACGATCAGGTAAGCGGATTAGAGCTGCGCATCAGAACCATCATCCAATCCATCATAGAGAGCCAGGGTATATTGAAAGCGGTGATGTGGATATGTGTGGGATTCATATTGATCTTCTTCTTCAAAAACTTATTCAGGTACTTTGCTTTATATTTCATGACGCCGATCCGCAGTAGGATTGTTAGAGACATGAGGCAGAAAGTGTATGATAGCTATTTAATCATCCCCTTCTTACAGACAAAGGAGCTGCAAAAAGGAAATTTATTATCTATCATGATGACTGATGTGCAGGAGGTGGAGTGGATGCTCAGACATAGCTTAGAGACCATGATAAAGTCACCGCTGATTATAATCGGGAGCATCGTCTTCATGTTGTATTTAGATGTCAGGTTGAGTTTATTTGTATTAGTTCTTTTAGTAATTACTGTCATAGTTATCGGTGGCATATCACGAGCGCTAAAGCAAGAGTCAGCATCGGCACAAGCAGCGCTCGGAGAGTTACACTCGGTGGGAGAAGAGACGCTCAGCAGTCAGACAATAATCAGAGCATTTACTGCAGAGTCATACATGTCGAGCCACTTTGGGCGTATCAATGATCAATATAAACGGCTGGCAGATAAGGTGCTACGCAGAAAAGATTTGGCTTCACCACTGTCAGAATTTATGGGTGTGAGTATCGTGGCGGTGCTGCTATGGTATGGTGCTGATAAGGTATTTGATAGAGTGCTCACGCCAGAGGCTTTTTTTGCCTTTCTATTTGCTTTTTTTCAAGTGATAGAACCATCCAAGAGCTTTGCATCTGCCTACTATAATGTACAAAAAGGCAGAGGTGCCTACAGCCGAATCCTTCGATTACTCAATCAAGTAAAGCCCGATGAAGATAACAGAAGTTCTAAAACGATGTTTTCCGAATCTCTCATCTTCCAGAAGGTGTCTTATGGTTACTCTTCTGCTGAGCGGCCGGTGCTAAGAGAGGTCTCCTTGACATGCAAAAAAGCTGAGATCATAACCATAGAAGGTCCTTCTGGCGTGGGAAAAACCACTTTGATCAATCTGCTCTTGCAGTTCATCACTCCTACCTCAGGGAGGATCAGCTTAGACAGTCTAGATATCACAGCTATTCAGCAAAAGAGTCTTCGAGGTATGTTCGCAATCGTGGATCAGCATGTCAGCCTTATGCATAATACGATAGCTCATAATGTAGCCTTCGGACAGGGCGACTATGAGCAGCATAGAGTTATTAAGGCCTTACAAGACGCATTTGCTTTAGATTTTGTGAGTGCTATGCCTGAGGGCATCTTGACAATCATTGGAGAGCAGGGCATGAAGCTCAGCGGTGGCCAGCGGCAGCGCTTGGCTCTCGCCAGAGCATTTTATGCAGCTGCACCTATTTTAATACTTGATGAGGCTACGTCATCTGTGGATCATCATTCTGAATCACTTATTAAGCAAGCGCTATTAGAAATGAATCAGAAAGAAAAACTTACTATTCTAATTATTACTCACAGCAGCAGTATTTCTGACATAGCCCATAAGTCTTACAGACTTTCGGAAGGTAGGCTTGATCTCTTAGATTAATTTAAATTCTTCTCTTTACCCTTAAGATAAAATTATGACTGTACTCGTTCTTAATGCTTTATCTTGCATTAGAGATAATTGATCACAGTATTTCGTTTCAAATTATCAAATTAGAAATTAAACGCTGGTTAAGATCACTCAGTGGTAGGCGGCAGTAGATAGCAGCATATCATAGATTATATAAAAGATGTATGATGATAGCTTTGCACTTGGCCATGTAAGATGATGAAAATGCAAAGTATCTGACAAGAATAGAAAAAGCGATTGAACAAGCGAATCTGCCATACTGTACTACTGTTTATTCTGCCACTTATACTGATAGGTCAGATCGTGGTAGATCAAAGCTCTCTTCCTGATTTTGGTGATACCATCAGCTACAAAACAGACAGAAATCCTGATGTACAGAATTTAGATGGTGGAGAAGATATGTTGTGGGATTTCAGCCAGCTGTCGGGTCCATATGTCGATATTTATACCTTTGGCGGTATAGATAGTCAGGATGAGTTCCATTCTCAGTTAGACATGATACTGAAAAAAAATGATCATGCGATGTCATTATTGAGGTGGCAGGGGGATGACTTATTAGAGTTAGGCCGCTACCAAGATGGGTTAATACAAGGTCAAGTATCTGATTTAGCTACTTATTCATCTCCTGCGCTTCTGAGAAAGGGTAAAATAGAGATGGGCATGGTCGATCAAAATGAATTTCTATCCTCTTTAGTCTGGTCGACGAATGATCTTCCGCTCATGCTGATTAATGATCTTCCTGATGGCGTAGATTCCGTTAGATTACAGATTCAAACCACGATAAATCAATCGGTAGATGCTTGGGGTACGATCCGAATGCCATATGCGGCACATGACGCTCTACGTATTAGACATCAGACTGATACGCAGTCTGACTTTTCTATTTATTCTGATGGTCGTTGGTATCCATTTAATTCCGAGAGATTAATGAATCAGTTTTTCACAACCACTACAAATCAAAGGATTGCCTATCACTATTATACGGCAGAAAGTAAATTGCCGATGATAAAGGTCGAGATGGCGGATGAAGAGACGATTCTAGAGATCCACTATCAAATAGATCAAAACATAGAGAGAAATGCCCAAGCTTTCAACATAGAAAAAGGATTATTTGCTTATCCCAATCCGACCTTTGGTAACGTAAGATTTGATTTCTTTGGATATGATCCAGGCAGGTATACCATTACTATTTATAATACCATTTTAAAAGAGTTATGGTCAGAATCATTCCAGATAGACCAAAATAAAACTGTTGATTTAGACTTTAGCCACTTACATAAAGGCTCTTATTACTATGCCATCAAGAATGCATCAGAGGAACGTCTTTTAATAAAAAAACTTAATATCATCAAACCTTAATCAGGGCAAGAGTCTATCTACCATCACGGCCTCATCGCCTCAGTGCAACCATTGCTGTAACTCCACCGTCATTTCTGCATACTATTCCTAAATACTAAAGTCTTTGTGAACCTCGAATACAGAGATAGTTTCTAGGATGTCTTAACGTAGATAATCCGGATATGGGGTGGAATATTTCGATATTCTGCCCATATTTATAGACTATGAAAACGCTTCAGATACCAAGCCCACTGCACCATTTGAAGCCAGGAGAGGAACAGCAAGAAACCAACACATGGATCAAAAGAGATGATCTCATACATCATCAGATCTCTGGAAATAAATGGCGTAAATTAGTTTACCCACTTCAAGAGATCATGTTACAAGGAGCGGCAGGTATAATCACATTTGGCGGTGCCTTCTCCAATCATATCGTAGCGACATCGATAGCTTGTCAATCCTTGAATGTAACATGTGTCGGTATCATCAGAGGAGAAGAGGCCGTATCAATGAGTAATCCGTCACTGAGCGTAGCTCATAGGGCAGGGATGTCACTTCACTTCGTAGATCGTAATAGCTACAGACTCAAGGAAAACGCCCCTGCTGTCAGTCGAATTATGGATCAATATCCAGGCTATGCCGTCATTGATGAGGGCGGTCGTCATGTCTTAGCACTGAGAGGCGTTGGAGAGATCATCAGTGAAATAACATCCACGCTCGAGCGGCAGCCAGAATATATACTGACAGCGGTCGGTACGGGTACGACATTTGCAGGTATGAGCGAGTCATATACTGGTGAGCTGATCGGTATCAATGTACTGAAGCACACAGGAATAGAGCATGAAATCAAGGAGCTGCTCGGAAAGGACAGGCTACCTAAGGATCATAGGGTATGGCATGACTTCCACTTTGGCGGGTATGCAAAGTATAGCGATGAGCTTATCACCTTTATGCATATCCTTTATCAAAACACAGGGATTAAAACGGATGTGACATATACGGCCAAATTATTCTATGCCTATCAAGAGCTAAACCGGTCAGGATATTTCTCTCCAGGATCATCAATTGTCATCTATCACTCAGGAGGCATACAGGGTAATGCAGGGATGAATTATCGATTCCCAGGACTTATTCGCTTTTAAGCGGTGATTTCATTATGTCTTTGTGAAGTTCTGAGCAGCAGAAATATTAGATGATCAGTCTTGACGCCTGCTCAGTACTTGATCGATGATCATAGGAAAGTAGCCATGCTCTAAGACTTGGACTTTTTGAGCGATTCTTTCGGGGCTATCATCTCTATCAATTTGACAACTGGCCTGAAATATGTGTTTTCCCTCATCATATTTCTCATTTACAAAATGGATCGTAATGCCAGAAGTTAGTTCGTGATTCTCGCGAACAGCTCGGTGTACGTTCATCCCGTACATGCCCTTTCCACCATAGAGTGGCAGCAGAGCTGGGTGTATATTGATGATGCCTTCTGGGAAAGCTTGTATAAGAGTTTTTGGGATGAGGCGGAGAAAGCCAGCTAAGATGATCAGAGAGATATTTTGTTCCTTCAATTCTGCGATTAATCCCTCGCTTGATAATTCTCCTTCCTGTAACACCTTCCACCTGATACCCTCTCTCTGAGCGATCGATAAAACCCCGACATTTGCTTTGTCAGATACGATCAGCTTGACCTCAGCTGTATTAATTTTCTTGAAGTAGTCGATTATTCTTTGAGCATTGCTGCCAGTACCTGACGCGAAGATGCAGAGCTTATGACTCATTTGCGGCCAGTACGTAGACTATTGAATTCTGAAGAGAGTGCAGGGTCTATCTCAGTCATGATGTCATATACCTTTGTCTTCTCTCCGGCTGTGGCAACTTGGAAAACTTCAATAATTTCAGCTCTTTTCGTATCTGAAAAAAGCTTGAGAATCATGCTATTAGGAAATGTGCGATTGACCTCGCCAATAGCAGTGATCGCGCTGAGCATGATTGCCCTGGCTCTATCTGGATCATCTGTCATGGTATCCAAGCTTCTTCTATGATAGTCATACATGGCCTGGCGGTATGACTTGACCCTTGGATTTAACAGATTCTCAATTAGCCAATATCTATTTCTTGATGAACCAATAGCTGTCCAGGAATTATCACTTCCTGATATATTGGGCGGCACAGAATTAATAATATTTTGTGCGATCTCAAAGTAGCGCTCTCCACCTAAGGGTGAAAATGAATCATAGTCCACACCTAATATAACGTACGCATAATAGGTCAAAATCGCAGAAAGATTATCTGAGAATGAAGCAGCATTATTAAAAATGGGTCCAAATTGTTCATAGGAGAAGCTTACATCTCTATCAAGAAGCAGCAAAGTTTGAGAGTAATAGTTAGAATTATAAACTGGCCGACTGGTTGACACATAAAAGTCCGCCACAAAGCTATTAGTTGAGATGTCCTCCTTTACATTAATCTGCAGAGAGCCTTCGATTCTCTCTTGAGTATCAAATTCATCTTCTGTCCAAGCTGTGTTATTGAAAAACTCAGTTATCGTCGTTTCTAAAGATCGGAATACCTGAGGGTCTGCCAGTTTTAATTTTGGTGTATTAATAGTCACCGCCAGATTTAGCTCTTGAGCATGGAGACTCAGACTGAACGTGGTGATTGCAATTAGTACTAATAGCGTATGTCTCATCATATTTTAGATTCTACATAGCCACAGCTATGATATGATTAACGATGTCCTGAGCGACTTTCGTTTTTGACTTAAGAGGATATTTTTTCATTTCTCCATTTTTATGGAATATGGTCACCTTATTGGAGTCACCCTTAAACCCCGCACCCTCATCCTGTAAAGAGTTGAGTACGATAAAGTCGAAATTTTTTTTCCTTAACTTTTCCTTGGCGTTTTCTTCACCATTGTTCGTTTCAAGTGAGAAGCCTACATTGATTTGATGATCCTGTTTTAACTTACCTAGCTCTCCTGCGATATCCTTTGTCCTCTTTAATTCCAGCTTGAGGTTTTCACCTTTTTTCTTAATCTTATGGATACTGGTCGTCATGGGGGTATAGTCTGCAACAGCGGCAGCGAATATGGCGATATCAGCTTTTTGATATGAGTTGAGGCAGTTATCATACATCTCATCGGCAGAGCGCACTCGTATTACATCGATTGACTGGTGCGATGGAGTCAGCTGGCTAGGGCCCAGGATTAAAGTTACCCTTGCGCCTCTTGATGCACATTCTTCTGCGAGAGCGACACCCATCTTACCAGAACTCGGGTTACCAATATATCGGACGGGGTCTAGATGCTCATATGTTGGTCCTGCAGTGATCATCACCTGCTTTGATCTCAAGTCCTGATCTTGACTGAAATAATCATTTAAATATGTGATGATGTCTTCGGGCTCCGCCATCCTTCCGTCACCTATTAAGCCGCTGGCTAATTCTCCATGCCCTACAGGGATGATCGCATTGCCATATGATGAGATGGTTTCCAGGTTATTCGTGGTGCTACCATGTTTCCACATGTCCAAGTCCATAGCAGGAGCGACGAGCACTGGACATTTGGCTGAGAGATAAGTAGCTAAGAGCATATTATCTGCCAGACCCGATGCCATCTTGCTCAGCGTCGTGGCTGTGCAGGGGGCTATGAGGAAAACATCAGCCCATAGACCCAAGGCTACGTGATTATGCCATTGACCAGCTTCTGCTATCTCGGTGATAACCTCGTGCTTAGAGAGGGTGGATATGGTGAGGGGAGTAATAAAGTCGCAGGCTGAGGGAGTCATGATGACTCTGACTTCTGAGCCAGCTTTAATAAGTAGTCTGATAAGTGTAGCTGACTTATACGCAGCGATACTGCCGGTAATTCCGAGCAGTACCTGCTTATCTTTGAGGGACGACATTATACATCTTTGGTTTCAGGCTCTTCTGGTCCTGACTCCAATTGAGGATAGCTGTATTCTAATTCTTGACCCATGAATTCTTCGTAGCTGATGATCACTGGATTAGGTAGCTTTTCGTAGAATTTTGAGATTTCTATTTGCTCTTTATTTTCGTGTACTTCTTCAATAGCATCAGTATTGGTCGCAAATTCTTCAAGCTTCTGATGTAGTTCGATTTTCATCTCCCTATTAATCTGACGCGACCTCTTAGCGATAACCACGAGTGATTCGTAAATATTACCAGTCATATCAACAATGCTCTGCATGTCTCTGGCCTTGATGTTAGGATCTATGCCCTGTACTTTCGTTTTTAAATCACCCATTTTTATCTAATTTATTTAATTCTTTCCTCGATTTGGTCACAAAGGTATTCACTTCTGACAACTTTTCTGCTTCTGGGAACTTCTTCAAAAAAATATCGCACTTTTCTACGGTCGTCATATATCTCTCCTTCTTCTTCTCGTATATGCTATTCTCTGCGAAGCTGTAGCTTGATTTGGCTATTAGGTATCTGATTTCTTCTTCTTTATCTGTCTCAGGATAATCCTTGAGCATATTTTCAAATGAGACGATTGAGGAGCTAAAATTTCTTAGGTCATAATATAGCTTAGCTGACCTATATGCTTTAGTCTCCATTTTCTTTCTCATATCATCGATCAGCTGATTACACTGGTCGACTCTTGGACTAGTCGGATAAGCATTGATAAAAGACTGTAAGGCGTCTATGGCCTTGATAGATGACGACTGATCTAATTTATCGCTGGGCGAGAGCTCGACATTGGAGTAGGCCGAGAGAAAATCAGCTTCTTCCTTGCGCGGACTATTACCATAAGTACTGGCGAATTGCTTAAAGTAATGAGCAGAGGAAATATATCTTTTAAGTTGATAGTGAGCATCAGCATAGTTGTAGGCAATATCTTCCGCTTCAGCTCTACCTCGGTATACGGGTATCATGAGTTCATATAGCGTGATCGCTTTATGGTAATCGCCTTCTTTATACAGAGAATTAGCTTCGGCGAGAATTCTTTGAGGGTCATTACTAGATCTGATGATCTCAAATTCTGATCGACATGAACTAAAAAGAAAAAGGCAGATCAACATTATAAAACCTAAAAATCTGAGGCTCAATTTCATAAGTCAGCAAAATTACAACTAATCATCTAACGTCGCAATGATTTCTTTGGGGAATAACAATAAGTTTTTAAGGCAAATTTAACGCCTGCATAGTTTAATCGATGAGTTTAGAAGGTAGGAAGACTGGCTATTATCCGCATTCAAGTAGTGCTAATGCTATTTTGCGATCATTACTGAGTCGCGGCACTTTATTTTGACCACCTAGTTTTCCTAAAGACTCCATATAGCTTTGGAAGGCGCCTTTCTTAACTACATTTATTTTAAGTGGCTGTAAGATCCCCCCATCTATCAGATCTTTGTAATAAATATTCTGCTCTTTCATGATGCGATCTAATGCTGAAGATATCTGAGATAGATCAGCAGGTGTGTGCTTAAATTCGATGATCCATTCATGATAAGGTAACTTACCCTCTTCTGGAGTAATCATCGGAGCTACTGTAAACTCATTAATTTTGAGCTGATATCGTCGGCTGACGCGAGAAATAGCGGTCTCCACTTCTTTACCGATAACATGCTCGCCGAAGGCGGAAATAAAATGCTTGATTCTCCCTGATACTACTAATTTATATGGGTTTAGAGAGACAAAGCGCACTGTATCTCCAAGATTGTAAGCCCACAGACCGGCATTACTGCTGATGATGATCACATAATCCACACCCAGCTCTACTTCGTCCAAACTGAGCCGAGTAGGCGATTGATCAGATATCTGAGTAACTGGAACAAATTCAAAAAATATTCCAGAATTCGTATTAAGCAGCAACCCATCATGCACGACAGAATCTTGAAAGGCAATAAATCCTTCTGACGCAGGATATGTCTCCAGAGAATCGATGGAGTCCCCAATAAGCGATTCTATGCTGTTGCGGTAAGGCTCATAATTGACCCCGCCATATACGAAGAGACTGAGCTGAGGGAATACCTCCTTAATACTTGACTTGCCAGTATGAGAGAGTAGTCTTTCAAAATACATCTGTACCCATGGTGGAATGCCACTGATCACTCGGAGGTCTTGATTGTAGGTCTCTCTTACTACAGCGTCTAATTTAGCTTCCCACTCTTCTATGCAGTTAGTCTCGTAGCTGGGTAGCTGATTTCCCTTAACCCAAGCTGGGATTTCATGGTTGACGATACCTGATAAGCGCCCCGTACGGATGCCCCCTACATCATGTAGTGTAGGGGAGCCAGAGAGAAATATCATCTTACCATCGAAAATGCTGGTGTCGCTTCTGGCAGAAGATAAGTTGAGGAGGGCATTGCGGGCTGTATCAATATGATTAGCTATACTGTCCTCAGTTATCGGTATATATTTGACGCCAGAGGTGGTGCCTGATGTTTTAGCCAAGTACTTGGGTTGTCCAGGCCACGTAATATCTCGTGCTCCGTCTTTGATTTGGTCAAAATAACGCTTCAGGCCTTCGTAGTCTCTGATGGGTACTTGCAGCTTAAAGTCATCATGATTTTTAATGGAAGCGAACTGATGGTCGTGACCAAATGCAGTTTCTCGTGCAGTGTTGATTATGCTGTAGAATATGTCTTTTTGATCTTGTATTGCAGTAGCAGATTCTTTTCTGATCTGTCTGCGTATAAAGTGAGCAAATGGCTTTACAATTAATCCTTTCACATTCGCAAAAATAATCTAATAAGCGACAAAGATCTAATCTATCCTCAAGTCCTCAACATGTACATCAGGATATTGGGCAGCATCAAACACAAAAATTTCAGCATCATAAGTTTGATTCGGAATCATATTAATCACGTCTAGCGATAGGTGTATCCCGTCCTTGTAAAATACCTTGGCATTAGTCAGCTCTCTTTTATTTAAGTCAATAGCTAATCTAGCTTTGTGATAATCTGAATCTTGATCTAATGGTTTAAATTCAACGTAGCTAAATCCGTTTTCTTCGTTAACGACTGCATATTCAAAGTCTTTATCATTAAATAAAGCTATAATCCCTTTGGGAGTTAGACTAATCATTGAACCGTCACCTTCGTCGATGCTATTAATTTGTACTTCGTTAAGTCTCTTTTGAAATAGCCAAATTGAGCGGCCGTCTGAATAGATCTGTTGCTGATCGGAGTTTAGGTGGTAGGCGTCTCCAGACTGAATAAATTTGCCTGATTCTATGATTGGGTCTTCCTCAGGTATTTCAGTCGTGAGTCTGAAGCTTGCTTCTAATGATTTATACGCATTATATTTATTTTCCAGTTCACTGATCAGCTTTAATGCATTTTCATCTTGAATAGTCTGAGTGAAAGCTAACTGAAGGATACATGCTACATAACAGTTGATAAGTATTACTCTGATCATATTAGTCTATTCAAAATACGAGCTCATGACTCATACTCTATAACACGTAAGTTAGGCTAAGCATTACAAATATGATTCAGTAGTGGGGTTAAAAATAAGTTAATCAGATGTTGGTAAAGTGAGCTTGCGTTATGTAAAAGAAAAAGGGACGAGTCTTGCACGTCCCTTTTTCTATACATTTGCGGTCATCTAGCTTCAATGCTTACATGTCTTCTTTTAATATACCTAAAGCATATAGGAAATAAGTGAATAAAGCCGATGTAGCAAAAACAGTTAATACAAGTAAAAATTCTGCCATACTATTAGGTTTTGATTACTATTAAGATAACTTTAATATTCCATTTATACAATAGATAAGAATATAATATTGAAATTAATATATATAAGTAATATTATTTTGTTATAGGCAATTTTATAAAATTTAACACTTTACATATTTCATTATCTTGTCATATATCAGCCTCCTGATTCAGCTTTAAGAGCTTCTTCGCGCATAACTTATTAGATATCATCCCACACCACTCCCCAGCTGAAGGTCTATTTTTAATAATGAGTAAGTAACATACATGAGGTTGAGCTTCGTAGTGATGCAGCTGCTCGTCAACAAATTTTGCACTCTATTGAAAAGAAGTTACATCACGAGTCTGACACATAAATTTATTTTTTTAGAAATATAGGGTAGGGTCATAGATGGCTACCCCGTTTCATTGGCAAGATGACTACTTATGAATAATCAAAATGCTTAACTCACATGACGATAAAGACATTACTTTTTTTCTGTGTTTCCATTATGAATTTCTGCATCATGCCTCTCTGTCATGCTCAGCAGACTATTGGTTTAGGCCAAGCTGATGGTGTCATAGTCACGACTAGCTCCAGCTCTAATGCTACTCAGGGAGCCAATACCATATCCAGCGAAGGCTACTTGCCTAATCTTAATGCTGCCTCCAGGTTTCTTGCCCAAGCGGCATTTGGAGGCAGCTATGAAGATATTCAGATAGTCGCCGCTATCGGAATCGAAGACTGGATAGACCAGCAGTATGACCTGTCCAGACCCTACAGCATCATGTCCAAAGTTGTCGGATACCAAGACTACAAGAATACTAATGACCCCGACCCGAATGATGTGGGCGCCTATGACTACTATTTTGACTTTGCGCTATGGAATTACCTCATGACTTCTGGTGATGTCCTGCGACAGCGCATCGCTTTGGCATTAACTGAGTTTTTCGTGATATCCCGCTTTTCTGGATTTGGAGATAGTGCCTATGCTTTCGGTACATATTACGATATGTTATTGGACAATAGTTTCGGTAATTATCGGGATCTACTAGAAAATGTCACCTTCCATCCTGCCATGGGACAGTACCTCACCTTCATGAATAATCCTAAGACTGATGTCAATGCTGGTACATTCCCAGATGAGAATTATGCAAGGGAGGTGATGCAGCTATTCTCCATTGGCTTGTGTGAGCTCAATCCGGATGGTAGTTGCCAGACGGATACTGATGGTAATCCCTTACCTACTTATGATAATAGTGATATTTCTGAATTTGCTAAAATATTCACTGGCTTTACATGGCATGACGCTTATGATTTTTTTGAAGGACCTGAAGATTATGAACAGACTTATTATAATCGAATGAGAATAGATGAAGAATGGCACGAATCAGGTATTAAAACATTACTCAATGAACAGTCGACCAATCCCAATTTTACAGGGCCTCAGGACGTGGCATTTGCCTTAGATAATTTATTTAACCACGATAATGTCGGACCATTCTTTGGTAAGTTTATGATTCAGAGGTTAGTCACTTCTAATCCCAGCCCTGTATATGTGGAGCGAGTCACCCAGGCTTTCAATGGACGAAGCAAATACGGCAATGTCCGAGGCGATATGAAAGCGCTGATCAAGGCTATCCTACTAGATGATGAAGCGAGGAGCTGCTTCGAGGCAGATGACAATACGTATGGTATGCTGAGAGAACCATTTAATCGCTATGTTCAAATTGCCAAGTCATTTGACTATAATACTGAGTCAGGCGAATTCAGAAATGCCCTATACGAGGTTTATAATTACATCGCTCAAAAACCATTCAACTCTCCCAGTGTCTTTAACTTTTTCCAGTCAGACTTCAAGCCTCTTGGGCGAATAGGTGAGGCAGACAAGGTGGCTCCTGAATTCCAAATAACTAATACAGAGACCATTGCAGGATACTTCAGAGGCCTAAATCGGTGGTTGATCAATGATCAGATCGCGGATGAATGGTCCATATACGCTGGTGAGGATTATGACAGCTATGCAGATGAAAGAGGTGACCTGGATCTAAGCGATGAGATCAGTCTAGCGGAGGATGATCATACTATACCTCTGCTCTTGGATCGACTGAATCTAATCTTAGCTCATGGTAAACTTACCCAGCCGACTATAGATGTGATAACGGAGGCATTGACAGCTTTCAAAATTCTCAGCCAGGACTGCTATAATGGATGTCTACCATATTGTGCTCCGCCTGGAGATCAATATCACGATCCTAACTGCAATCCCAATGAGCCAGATGCCTACTGCGTCAGCTTTTGCGAAAGTGAAAATGCTAACTCCCGACAGATCAGAGCCAGGATTGCCATCTATCTGGTCATGTCATCACCTGAATATTTAATCAATCGATAATCTCTTACTTGAATAAAAATCATATGAATCATCGTCAACATAAACAACTGTCAAGAAGAAAATTCTTAGGTCAAGCCAGCTGCGCGGCGGTCGGTTCTACCGCATTTCTATCATCAGTGCTCAATCTGAGTATGATCAATACAGCAGCAGCCAGACCTCACGTCATCGGTTCTCCAGATAATTATAAAGCCATTGTCTGCGTGCTTTTAGCAGGTGGGGCAGACTCACATAATATCTTGGTGCCCAGGGGGCAGACAGAATTTCAAAATTACCAGAATATAAGGGGTGATTTAGCTTTGCCAGAAATGTACGTCAATGAAGACGGAAATCAAGTGCCCTTCTTTCATGAGATCAATCCAACAAATACAAGTAGGCAGTTTGGTCTACATCGGGGTATGGCGAACGTCAAAAGCCTATTTGATGACGGCAATGCTGCTTTCGTAGCTAACATAGGTACGTTAGTAGAGCCAGTCCTTAATAACACGCAAGTATATAATGAAACTATGAGGCTGCCTTTAGGACTCTATTCCCATGCAGATCAAATCATGCAATGGCAGACCTCAGTACCGCAAGATAGAAATGCGCTCGGCGTCGGTGGTAGGATGGCAGACATGCTAAAGGAAATGAATACTATTGACGAGATCTCCATGTGTATTTCACTGGATGGAAAGAATCGCTTTCAGTCGGGAAATTCTGTGGTAGAATATGCCATCAGCAATGATCCAGATCCATCTAAGCTGGGCATAGAGCCGATCAATCCACACTTTAATGACGCTGGACTGCTAACAGATGTCAGAAATAGAGCAATTAATAATATAGTGGAGCAGTCTTATGCTAATATATTTCAAGATACGTACGCGGACTTAACTCAGCAATCCATCGAAGCTGTCAATATCTTCAAGCAAGCCTTAGAAAAAAAGCCGTCCATTCCGACAGTATTTTCAGACACCACACTTAGTCAAGACATGAGGATGATTGCAGATGTGATCAGCGCTCAATGTAATCTTGGCGCTAATCGGCAGATCTTTTTCACCACATTCGGCGGCTGGGATCATCACGATGAGGTCATTAATGCTCAGCAGGGCATGCTGCCAGTATTAGATAATGCACTTGGCGAGTTTTATAGTGCCTTGAAGGATCTCAAGCGCGAGAATGATGTCACAGTCATGACGATCTCGGATTTTGGGAGGACTCTTACCTCCAATGGCAATGGCTCTGATCACGCATGGGGTGGTAATAGTATCGTAATGGGTGGTGCCTTACAAGGTCAGCGAGTGCTTGGAGAATACCCCGACCTGACACTTAATAATGATCTTAATCTTGATGAGAGAGGTCGGATGATACCCACGACTTCAGTGGACGAACTCTATGCTGACATCGCACTCTGGTTTGGTGTATCACCAAATGATCTTGATTACGTTCTGCCTAATCTCAATAATTTCTACGCCTACGATCCTAACAATTCACCCTTAGGCCTTTTCAGCTAAATCCAAAAACTGCCATATAATGATGAAACATATATACCTCATAATCATTTTTACTGCCTGCTATTTGCTTAGGGTAGATGCCCAATGCGTCGGCACTACGGGTCAAGTCACTTGGAAATACTGGGGGGAGCAACCGAGCTTTGGCTTTGATTATCTTTATGCTGATCCATCCTTTCCAAATGGACCCGATATAAGTAAAACACTGTTCTCCGTGGCTACTCCATTCAATTATGGCTCTAATTATGGAGCACTGACTGCTGGCTTCATTCAGGTGCCAGAGTCTGGTCCTGTCACATTTAATGTCACTGGAGATGATCATACCGTATTCTACCTGAGTACGGACACGTCTGCGGATAACCTCATAGAGCGCGCCCAGGTAGAATCTTGGACGGGCAGAGATGAATATGATAAATTTCCAAAACAGACCTCAGCGACCATTAATTTGGTGACAGATCAGTATTATTACTTTGAGCTGCATCATATTGAAGGTGAGGGGGGTGACCATGCAGCACTTCACTGGAAAACAGATTTTATCTCACAGTCTGAATGGACAATTATCACATCTCAATACCTCACGGACATCTGCGATGCCTCATGTCCCCCAGAAGGGACCAGCTGTGATGATGGTAATCCCAGCACTACCGATGATATTGAAGATGGTAACTGCAACTGTGTTGGCATCTATGAGTCTCAGAATACTTGTATAGGCGATCGTGGGCAAGTACAGGCTTACTTTTTTGATGATATCTCAGGTGGAGAGCTCAGCTTGCTGTATGATGATCCTGACTATCCCACCATGCCAGATAGGCTGGAAGTAAACACGACTGGATTATTCGTAGACTGGGATGATAACATTGTCAATTATGGTTCTCTAATTCAAGGCTACCTGACCGTCCCTCGGACCGGTGACTACTTATTCAATATTACGGGAAATTATGAAGTAAAGTTTTTATTGAGCAACGATGATTCACCCAATAACATATCCACGACCATAGAGACCTTAGGCTATACAGGTCCTTTTGATCATAACATAGCTGAATTTAATGGATCTCAGTTGTCCACTTCCCTAAGCTTGCAGAAAGGGCAGTACTATTATTATGAGGTACACCACAAAGTACCGAGTTGGGCTCCTCGATTTTCAGTATTCTGGAGCACAACTCATTTGGGTAATGATCGTTGGCACCGCGTACCATCTATGCACTTATTTGATTACACTTGTGAATTGGCATGTCTTCCAACTGGCCAAGCCTGTAACGATGGTAATTCTCAAACAGCTATGGATCAGATAGAGCAATGCAGCTGCATAGGGACTCCTTGTGGTGGCAATACTGGTGTGCCCTGCGATGATGCTGCAGCTGATTATGTAAACTACCCCTACTGCGAGACTTCATATGAGCTGGACAACAGGCAAGATGATGGCTGGCTATCATGTGTCGTCAGTGATAATCCATACATACCTGCCAGATCTGGTAAACACTGGATCCATTATGATCTCGGAGATGAGTATCAGGTAAATGAGATTCACATCTGGAATTATAATGTACCAGGGCTTACTGACCGGGGATTTCAGCTTGTCATAGTGGACTACTCTTTAGATGGGCTCACCTGGACTAATCTGAACACGTTCAGCTGGAATCAAGCCTCGGGTCGTCAGGGCTATTCAGGATTTAGAGGTCCAGATCTTAATGGCGAACCTGCAAGATATATTATGTTCACTTCTTTAGACCCGCCATCAACTTGTCGAGGTATCAGCAAGGCCGTCTTCAATATAGAGGCCTGTCCAGATCGAGGCACCTCATGTGATGATAATGTGGCGCAGACTGTCAATGATCATTATACCAGCAAGTGTGATTGTAGAGGCTACCTACCAGATGAGCTCGACTGTATAGTTGATACACTATATATAAATGAGAACGAAGTAGCGCCTCAAACATATCATGCTATCAAAGCTTTGATATCTGAGGATGAGATATTGCAGAGTTCAGATATTAACTATCGTGCTGGAATGGAGATTGTGCTGGAAGCTGGATTCGAAGTGAGCGGTGGATCTACGTTTTTAGCTGAGATCGAAGATTGTGGTGGTGCAGCGCTTGTACCAGTAGCGCAGGCCAGTAAAAAGAAAGGCAAATCACTTGTTCAGACGATAAGCAAAAGACCTGTAAGCCTCGATGTCTATACCCAAAAGAATTCAAAAATACAGACCATACATACTTACATACCAGAAGCTACGAGCGTTTTCTTGGAGATAGTGGATCAAGAGTCGAATGTTGTAGCATCTCTGACGTCGCATCACATGCATAATTATGGTGATAAGTATAAAAGAGTGCAAACGCGTAAGCTTCGACCAGGTGTCTATTTAGTCAGGATGACGACCGAGAATACCACACTAGTTCAAAAGATGACAGTACTATAATTACTTCTGAAGAAAAAAGCGGATAAGCCATATGATATGAGTCGTGCTTCTAAAAGGTATACAGACGCATTTTAGCATTTAACGAATTAGTATATTACCCCTTTTTATAGGGGTGGTCAGTATTATCAAAATTAGGTATATTCAGGTTTGCCAGTTTGATGACAATTCCCCACAGTTAGAAGGTGAAGTCTCATATATGACTTCACCGACTTTTTTAATCTATTAGAGGTCCTCTCGTTGAGGCTTATTCATGTGTAACTATGCAAATTAAGAAGTAAACATGGTGAGGTGTCATATCTTAGTAGTCCAGGTCAAAATAATGGAAAAAGTAGTAGAGAAAGGCCTCGGTCGGCGAAACTTCAGGGCAGAAATTATAAGACCAAATTTTACACCGACCCCGCTTCTTTTTGAGAATTAATTATCACAGTGTTACAGTTCCATATACATTATCTAAGCAGTATAATTAATAAATAATCTCTAAGCATTTAATTGTCAATCATTTATACTTTTTGAATTTTAAGCTTCAGGTTCTTTTAAACATCCCTAATTAAGAGTGTAGCAGCTAAGGAAAATTAATACAGTGTAGATTTAATAAATATGGTTTGGCGATCAGTTGAGGATATGACCAATCTCTTTAACGAGATAGCCTCTAAACCTTAAGGCAAAATCCCTCATGGATTCCAATTGCTCCTGCGTAAAGCGATCCACGTTGACCCCATAAGTCATATGATTATTGTTTTTGGTATCTGCGAAATGCAACCCAAGTAACTCTTTGTCTATATGGTTCATTTCCCATGGGTGTCGTAGTCCTAAGAAGTGGCCCATCTCATGGACCAGGGTACTCTTATCAATTAAGCCAGGATAAGCCATAAATATTCGATCAAACTTGGGCGAATTATGGCTATAGCTTTTGTGGCGTGCTCTCAAGATGGGAGTAAATCCCATCAATGCAGATCTTTGGCCGCGCTGGGCATAAGTCTCAAATAGAAAGACATTAATGGCCCCTTTTTTCTCTACAGGATAGAGTAGATCATTGATCATTCCAGTTTTACGGCGAAAAAAGTCTGTATGCATGTCAGGTAGGTAAGCGTGATTTTCATCCATCACTAATTTGTGAATGACAAATTTCACTTTTCCCTCAAACTCTTTATTTAGATACTCCACATTATCTCCGATCTGGATGGTGATCTTTTCGTCAATAGAATCCTTGCCCATCATATAAAAGTTGAGCTTGAGAGTCGGAATCTCATACCAATTCTTAGCGATCGAATCAAGTGGGGTGACAGATTGAGCTATTGTGAATTCCAGTGAGAATAATGCTAATCCGAAAGTGAGGTAGAGGGTGATATGTTGTAGGAATTTCAAGATCTACAATATCAACAGCGTATCACCCCTAAATAGTATAAAGCTCGTCATAACTTATAAGCTTTGGAGATCTAAGTCCAGCAGGAGGCTATTATTAAGACTTCTCCAAACTGTGCTGATCTAAATGTGGGTACTTATGCTGGATGACATACTAATCCGATATCAAGTTATTTATAATTTGCGTATTGACCTGTTTTGGACTACACAAATTCTCTATCATTAAGGCTGTCTGGTCCCTGTCTGGCTGTATACTCTTGGAGGTACATGACTTCTCTATGATTTAGCTTAGATAGCTCTTTCTCGAACTGATACGTGTCCCAGCGCTGGTAGAATGAAAATACATCGGATATCCTAAAGGCGTGAATCACCAGGACTATACTCCAAATAAAAGAAATGATCAGCGACCAATAAAACCTTGGAGTGACAGCAGCATTGAAGGTCACAAGACCTATAGTGATTAGCACCCACAAACTAAGGTGTAGATAAAAATTCTTTTTTCGTTTTACTCTTTTTGCCGCAAGCAGTAGTAATGGATCATTCATAAGCTTAATGTAGTTGGCTTTCAGTTATGATACATAGATAATCGATGAGCATTACACTATAATAGACGGATAACTAAATTAATCCTAAGCTTCTGAGATATATACCTATACATCCGCAAGACGAAATATGATAAAAAATATCTCAAGACATCATAAGAGCCCAAAATATTCAAATAACATATTACGATTTAATTTAATATGTGGCACCAATTTTGTACCAGTCTCTTTGAAATTATTGAAGTTTGACAGTAGAAAATCGCATTAAATTTTTACAATGGTGGCTCCGGGTGTGTCATCTGCTGCTCTGCACCCATATATGCGTAGTTCAACTTCAAAGCCAGATCGTAGAAGCTTCTCAAGATCGTATTCTAAGTATAGAACATACTATACCATCATGCTTCAGAGAGGGTGGTCAGAGCACTTTTTTCATTGTCATCTTCGACAGCCATATTAAGAATAATACGACTGAGTCTCTCCGAGTCAGTCAAAACGGACAAATCATATTAGAGCAGGTCGTGCTTCACAGTGGAGGTGAGAGCTACCAAGCAGAGCTCAGTACCTCCATATCCAGCTCTGCTACCTTTGTGATAGAATATATTGATGTAGCTTCTAAAATCTTGATCTCGGAGCAAGTCATGGTCAATGCTGTACCAGATGTTAAGGCAGATGTTAAGCAAATGTCCTGTCCCGATAAGCCATCTGCCAGCATAGAAATCATGAATGATGGCTTGCAATCTGTGACCTGGTCCAATGGTACATCAGGTAGCAGTCTCAAGCATGTAGGACCAGGCCTATATACAGCCACTATGATCACAGATCAAGGCTGTGTCATCGAAAGGATCTATGAAATTTTAGCTCCAGAGGAGATCCAGATGGAATTTCAGAAAGTTCGTTTCGAGTGTGATGGTTTCTTTAATGAGCTATTGATTATGAAGACTAACCCATCATCGAGCAGTGTGCAATATGATTGGGCTAATGACGGATTAGGTGACTGGGATGATCCTAATATGATAGCCATCGGAGAGGATGATGTATATAATTTGCAAATTAAGTTTGGGGAGGACTGTGTGTTCAATCGACAGGTAAATGTCAACAATATACCGAACACTCCTTTCGCCGCCAGTGACACAGAGCTGATGTCATCTAAGCAAATTAATGGTGAGTGGTACGAGTTTGATCTCAATCTTGCGCTGGATATGGCACACGGTGATATCGATAACGACGCTTCCACTGGTAGTATCTACGATGTTAGCTTCCATGCATCAGTAGCAGAAGCTGATCTCTCGATTAATCCGATCAGTGAGACTTATGTGAGTCAGCCAACGACAGTATTCGCTCGGGTGCAATCTCCTACATCATGCTATGAGACCTCAAGCATCACTCTTACTTCGGTACCTCCGCTTGAGGTGACTCTTAGATTAGACCAAGATGAAGTCTGCGATCATGAAGCGCCATTCAAACTTTCTGGCGGACTACCTGCTGGAGGAAGCTATACCATAACGAAGTGCAGTCGGGGCACTCCGTGTCCTACCAGCCCCATTCAGACTGACCAAGCTTCTGGTGATTATTTATTTGACCCAACAGTAGGCGAGGGTATATACACCGTAGAGTACACAGTGATCGACGATACAGGCCTCCCGAGTTCTGCAATTGATCTGATAGCCGTCCAGGCATTCAATTTTGATTTTTTCATAGCAGCATCCACTATATGTTCTAACTCAGGAAGGATAGAAATAGCTACTGTACCAGCTGGACAAATTATTACAGGTAGCGGTGTGAGCTCAGAGCTTCAGGTTACTAACGGCATAGAAAGAGAAATTTATTATTTTGATCCGACAGGCTTAGCACCGGGTATGTATGAAATTACTTCAGCATATACCTTTTCTTCTAATGGGGCAGGCCATTCCTGTTCTGACATGCTCACTAAGCAAGTAGAGGTTTTTGAAGCTCCTGTAATCGCGCTAAGCGAAAATGAAATACAGGCCTGTGCTGGTGAGAGTATTACTGTGACCAGTCGCATACAGAGTGGCGTCACGACACCAATGTATACCTGGACTGGTCCTAATAATTATAGATCGGTGTCATCTAATCTAGAGCTGACAGACATCACTCCAGTGCAATCAGGTATATATGCACTTACAGTGGTCAATGAAAACGGATGTAGAGCAGTAGAAAATGTAATGATTGATATTAGAGATCAACCCATACTCACCTGCGAGCCTGTGACTATGATATCCTGCTTTGGTGAGCGCGATGGTGTTGCAGCTGTCTCCGTAGCTAATCCTGTAGGCGAATATCGTTATGCATGGTCTTCTGGATCTATTGAGGATTCAGCATCAGATCTCAGTTCGGGCATTTACACAGTGACTGTCACGGATACGAATGGCTGCGCTTCTCGTTGCGACGTGACTATCGAATCACCACAGCTACTCATGCTTGACGTGGAGATGGATCGATCAGTCAGCTGCTTTGGAGCAAGTGACGGCCAAGCTTCTGCTATCATCACGGGAGGCACGACTCCGTATAGCATCACATGGGATGATGTGATAGGCCAGACAAATAACAACACGCTTACTGCAGGCTTGAAGTCCGTGAAAGTTACTGATGCATCAGGCTGCGAAGCCATTCAAAATGTTAATATCTCCACACCTTCTATTTTACAGTGCACCATCATCAATACTATAGATGTAAGCTGTTATGGCGAGAATACGGGTGCGGCTAATTTGACTGTTCAGGGTGGAACACCAGGTTATACTTTCCTGTGGGACAATGGTGAAGAAGTCCTGAATGCAAGAATGCTGAATGCGGCGACACACACCCTGACCATCACGGATGATAGTGCGTGTCAAACCACTTGTCAAGTGGTGATTAATCAGCCAGAACCGATAGTGATAGCGACGGAACTGCTATCTCAAGTTACTTGTAATCAGTCAATCGATGGTTCAGCACAGGCTATGGTTTCAGGAGGTATAGGCGCCTACAGTTATCTCTGGGACAATGGAGAGACATCACCGAGAGCTGTCTCGCTGTCCGCAGGACTTCATAGCGTCACAGTCACGGATCAGAACGCCTGTCAGGACTCTAATGTGATCAATATCACTCAACCTAATCCGCTGGTCGTGACTGTGGTCAGTCAGGCTGATGCGACCTGCTACAACGAAGCAAATGGAGCAGCAAGCATAGCCATCACTGGTGGATTGCCAGCGTATAGAATACAATGGAATAATGGTCAAACTATGCCATCAGTGAGTTCATTGACAGCTGGTCAGCATAGTGTTACTGTGACTGATGCGGCTGGATGTATCGAGATCGTAGAGATCGTCATAGAGCAGCCACCCTTCTTATCAGCTACTCCGTCTATGATTCGCCCCATAAGTTGCTTTGGTGAGAATGATGGTTCAGCGTCAGTTGAAGTATCAGGGGGTATGGCTCCGTACCGCATTATGTGGCCTAACAAAGAAGTGAAACCAAATGCCGAGCAGCTGGCTCAAGGTAGTCACATCGTGTCCATTACTGACGCTAATGATTGCAGTATAGAAACTCAGATATTCATGGCAGCACCCTCAGAATTGGTGATGAGCATGAGTATTGGAACGCCCGTATTATGCCACGGAGAAGCCACGGGAAGCGCGGACGTTTCATGTAAGGGCGGCACGCCGCCGTATCAATATGCATGGGATAACGGAGTCACCGAAAGATTTAACCCTACGCTGGCGGCAGGAGAAAGATTCGTAAGTATCACTGATGCCAGTGGCTGCATGATCTCTGCATCAGTGATGATCGAGGAGCCACCCGCAGCTGTAGTAAGTATTGATAATATGGTACCGCACCTTTGCGGCAGTGCACCATCAGGACAGGCTACCGTACGTATTGATGGACCTTCCACCTACAGCTTCGCCTGGAATAATGGAGAGATAGGTCAGTCAGCGTATAGGCTCGGCGAGGGTAATCATATAGTCTCTATTACAGATGCTGCGGGATGTCTCATGGTGCAAGAGGTCAGTATAGACATGATATCCTCTATAGTCTGTGAGACGGCGCAGCTTCAAGCTTCTAGCTGTCAGGGGAAGGCTGATGGCTCAGCAAAAGTCACGGTACTTAACGGTATTCAGGTAGAATCTTTTCTCTGGGACTCTGGAGAGACGACAGCTCAAGCCGAGCTACTGACGCCAGGCCCGCATACTGTGACCATCACAGATATCAATGGCTGCACTTCTACCTGCGAGATCAATATAGAAGTGTTGGAGCCGCTAGTATTAGCATGTAATAAGCAGGTAAACTATTCTCTTGGATCAGAATGTCAGCTTAATTTTTATCCAGATCTGGTGCTAGAAAATTTCAAGAGAGACTTCAACTATACGCTGGTCCTCACTGACGAAGTAGGAGAGGTCATTGATTCTAATGACGTCAGTGAGTACATCAACAAAAATTTAATCTACACTATACAAGATGATTGTCATGGGAGTATTTGCGGAGGCAGCATTAAAATAGAGGACAAACTTGGTCCTTTATTGGAATGCAGGACTCGTCATGAAGATTGCATATCGCTCTACGATTTTGATCGCTACACATTACCTGTAGCTGAAATCAAAGCAATCACTAGAATATCTAAGCATGAATTCTCCGTAATTGCTGATGCAGACTGCTCCGCATTCACCTTAAAATTCACAGACTCGTTAATAGAGGGCGACTGTGATGATGAGTTCTTATACGAAGTCCAGAGAGAGTGGATAGCGACTGATGAGCACGGCAATATTTCAGAATGCATCGAAAAAATTCACGTCAGCGAAGCGAATCTTGACATCCAATGGCCAAAGGACACCCTTATATACGGGTGTATGGATATGGAAAATGACTTAATCAGAGAAGATCCATCCCACCCGCTATCTATACAATGGTTGGGCACACCTCACTACGCTGGGCTCGATGCTTTGAATGAATATCATCACTCTATCTGCGCTGACCTATATCCAGTATATAGCGATCACGTCGTGGACTTGTGCACAGGGTCTTACAAGATTTTACGTACATGGGATATAGTCAAAGACTGCAATTCTACGCCGGAGCAAAGAACGCAAGTCATTTACGTTCAGTCAGCTTTTCCAAACTTAGTGCAGAGAGATACCATAATATACATCAAGTCAGGTGTCAAGTGCGCTACCGACCTGATCCTGCGACCAGACTTATCCGCTTATTGTGGTCAGGTAGACCAAGTATCAGCTAAGATTTACCAAGAGTCTGAGATGGAAAACTGTGTGCCCTTTAAAGAATTAATATTGGCCAAGCCAATCCTATTTAAAAACGGAGAAATAGTTATACCTGAGGTAGAAGCTGGCTGCAATTTTATTGAGCTATACGTCGAGTCTGATTGCCATCACGTAGATACACTACAGTTCAACGTACGGGTGGAAGACTATCTGGCGCCCGTCGTCGTATGCGATCAGGCAGCTACAGTTGTCTTGGGTTCTGACGGACTGGGATATCTGGCACCTGAGAATGTAGATAATGGCAGTTGGGATAACTGCGGGATCAGCAAGATGATTTTAGTGAAGCCAGATAGTATCTGTGATACCGATTCGTTATCCGTGATTGGAGATAAGATCACATTTTGTTGTGCAGAAATAGGACAGTCGGTGCGAGTAGCATTAGTCGTGACAGATCTGGCGAGCAATGAGTCCCGCTGTACAGTGATGGTCACAGTAGCGGAGAATGAATACCCCACGATAGAATGCCCTGATAATCTAATTATACCGTGTAACGGTGACTATGACGATCTGGAGATAACGGGTCGACCATGGGCCAGTTCAGCTTGCGCTGATTACACATTCGTATATGAAGACTCGACTAAACATAGTCAATGCCGTAACCAACTGATAAAGAGAAAATGGCACCTCGTGAGATTTCAGGATACCAGCTCTGCGTGCCTTCAGGATATCCAGTTGTACAATGAGAATCCGTTCACAGAAAAAAGCATTCGATGGCCTAAGGATACCCTTATTGAGCATTGCTATGCAGACATTAGTCCTGATTTATTAGGCAAGCCGATAATAGACACGCTCAGCTCATGCAGCTTGATTGCATCAAATTATTTCGATAAAGAATTTTCGCTGTCTCTCGAATCGTGCAGAAGTGTGGTCAGAGAATGGACCATCATTGATTGGTGTCAATATGACGAAGATCGTGGTAGCTGGACGAAGTCACAGATTATAAAAATACTTGATAATATAGCTCCAAGCCTAAGCTGCGAAGCTGTTGTAGCTTGTGCGTCTGATCGAGAATGCCACAGTTCCGTAGATGTCTATAGCACTGCCAGCGATAATTGCTCTGACGTGGAGGGGCTAAGCTTTGAGTACAGGCTCTCTTTGCATGGAGGGTCTAGTGCGGATAGTGTATATCAGAATAGATTGTCAACACATACCATGATTTTGCCAGTCGGTGAGCATCAGCTATACACCATAGTAAGCGATCAGTGTGGTAACACTGCTGACTGCCATAGAGCGATCAGTGTGACTGACTGCAAAGCGCCCACACCATACTGTATTGGACAGACTGCCTCGACTATCTTGAATGCGGATGATTATGTAGAAATATGGGCTGTGGATTTTAATCTGGCAAGTAGTGATAACTGTACGCCAGAGGAAAATTTGAAATTTTCATTTAAGGAAGATAGTATCGTGAGCTCTCTTACTATTGACTGTGCAGATATATCAGAGAATGGGGGCTACGACTTTCGCATTGGCGTATGGGTGAGTGATGAGGCGGGTAATGCTGATGTCTGCTATGTGAATATTGAGATAGCTCAACGTGAAGGCACAGGTTGTGATTTATCAGGTATGGGGTCAGGTGCATTTACCATTTCAGGATTAGTAAGCAGTATGTCTGATATCGGTATGTCCAATGTAGAGCTTGTGATCCGTGATGCTATTACGGACGAGAATCAACAACCCATTGATATAACGGATGGCTATTTTGAAATGACACACGCCAAGCCGAATCATCAATATATGCTGGAATTTAATAAACCTGGAGACTTTTTAGGAGGCATATCTACGACTGATTTAATACAGATTCAAAATCATATTTTGAATTTGAGACCATTCGAAGACCCCTTCAAGTTGGTTGCTGCAGATGTAAATAATGATGGCAAAGTCACCTCTATTGATCTAGTGATACTGAAGCAGCTCATCATCGGCCAGCGTGAAGATTTACCCGCATTCGATTCAGCTTGGAAGTTTCTGTATACCGGAGATTCGGCTGGGGTGCGTAATATGGATGACACTAACATTGGCTTAACTGATTTGTCAGAAGATACTTACGTCGATGTCAGAGCCATAAAGGTGGGTGATGTCAACAGTTCATACGATGATCTACTTAAAGCAGTAACGAGATCGGCTCATAGAATCAGAATAACCGCAGTAGAAAGAGAATTTTCAGATGGAGAAGATATAGAGATGGTTTTAAATTCCGATGATTCATTCGTAGCTCAAGGTTTACAATTATATCTAAATATAAATAGTGATCTGTTAGAATTTCAATATGCCTCATGGGATGGAGATAGGCTTTCATCAGCTGAAGTATATCAGACGAAGGGAGCACTACATTTGAATGTGTTACGTCCAGAGATAGATTTATCCATAGATAAATTAGTCTTGCACTTTCGTTCTTTAGCTCATGGTAGTCTCAGCAAAAGCATAAATCTCAAAAATGCTCACCTACCTAATGAGCTCATCAACCTGAGTGGAGTCGCTCGATCAATTGACTTAATTTATGCTGGATCAGACGATTCACAGGGGCCATTTGACTTTCACTCTGCTTATCCAAACCCATTTGTACGCGACCTAACTCTATCATTCGATCTGATGCATGAAGCTACAGTGAGTATCTCTATCATGCAGTCAGATGGAAGCTTGGTATTTACGACGCAAAAATACTTTGATGCGGGAGAGCAAGAGTTGCTGCTGAGTGATCTTCAGGCAGATATGAAACCTGGGATGTACTTCATTAGTATGGAGACTAATGGGGAGCGACAGAGTCACTCAGTTCTAAAAATAGCTCCTTAGTTGACCTTAAAGTTACTTCTGACCTTTTCAAATTAACAACTTATTGACAATAATCTATATATATATGGTTTAATAATAGATACTTTTGCGTCCGATGAGAATACCCTATTTACTCATATTTATTTGTCTTAACTTTTTGTCTCTTGCGCAGAAAAATCTTCTCGTCAATAAACTGACAGAATCCGTCGTCATTGATGGTGTCTTGGATGAGGCGTTTTGGACTTCGGCCGATGTAGCAGACGATTTTGTTCAGTATTTTCCATCAGACACTGTTTTAGCTATGGGTCAGTCGGAACTCAAGATGTTCTATGATGATAATCGGCTGATCATTGGGATAAAATGCTATGGTAAGGGTAATGACTGGGTAGTGAATTCACTCAGGAGAGATTACCGAGCAGGAGGCATAGATAATATGACCTTAGTCTTCGATGCCTTTCAAGATAAGACCAATGCTTACTTCTTTGGTATCAATGCGGAGGGTGTGATTAGAGAGGGCGTGATCACCAACGGCGGTAACGACTTTCGCGACTTTGACGAATCCTGGGATAATAAATGGCGCGGTGAAGCGCGAAAATTTGATGGGTATTACACAGCAGAATTAGAAATACCATTCAGCAGTCTACGATATAAGTCAGGAAGTCAGGTGTGGAACTTCGACGCCTATCGCTATGATGCGCAATACAATGAATGGAGTACGTGGACAGGTATTCCCCGAATATATCCCATGACTAATCTGGCTTATCATGGCACGATAGAGTGGGAGGAACCTCTGAAGCCGACGAGCGGAACGATCTCAGTGATCCCTTTCGTGACAGCTGGAGTCAGTAAAAATTACGAAGAAAATACAGATACCCAATTGACGAGGGATATAGGGGGCGATGTGAAGGTGGCTGTTACATCAGGCTTGAATCTTGATCTGACCATAAATCCAGATTTTTCTCAGGTGGAGGTGGACAGACAAATTACAGATTTATCACGCTTCGAGATCTTTTTTCCAGAACGCCGACAGTTCTTTTTAGAAAATGCAGACCTCTTCAGCGGATTTGGATTTTCAAATATCAATCCATTCTTTTCCAGACGAATCGGTGTCAGTAGAGATAAGAATGACGACTTAGTCCAAAATAGAATCTATGCTGGTGCTAGACTTAGTGGTAAAGTAAATGATGACATGCGTATAGGCCTGCTGAATATGCAGACAGGATCAGTCCAAGAAGAGGGTGTCTTCGCGAGCAACTTTACAGTAGCGGCAGTACAACAAAAAGTACTGGATCGATCCAATATAGGGTTCATGATGGTCAATAAGCAAGTCATGGGTATCGATGAAGCGAATGCGTTTGATCTTACTCGGTATAATAGAGTCGCGGGGATTGACTTTAACTTCGCAAACAAGGATAACAGTTGGATAGGTAAAACGTTTGTTCACGGCTCGCTCTCTGATGGTGAGGAGGGTGTCCCAATCAGTCACGGCTTAGAGCTGGCTTATAATAGTAGGACTTGGGTAGTAGGCTGGAGACATGAGTATGTGGATGAGGACTATGATGCGCAGGTAGGTTTCATTAGACGGAAGGATTATTTTCAGATTAACCCTAGCGCTGGCTACCAGCTTTTTCCAGAGAAAGGTTCACTTAATAATATTACGCTAGGTTTGGACGGTGAGTTCGTATTTAGACCTGAGATCGGTAAAACTGATCACGAGATCACCTTAGGTTTGCGCGCCCAGACAAGAGATAATGCCAGATTTAATTTCGCGGTAAATCACCAGTATATCTTTCTCACTGATGGTTTTGATCCAACTGGGACAGACTCCGAGGAGCTGCCCGCCATGACAGGATATAATTATACCAGCGTATCAGGGTCTTACGGGTCTGACCGAAGAAAGCCTATTTCATTTTTTATTAGACCTTCTTTTGGGGCCTACTTTAATGGTAAACGCTATGGAGCTCAGGGCCGCCTGACTTTTGTTGTCCAGCCAAAGGGTCAGCTGGCTATCGATGTTAGCTATAACTATTTCGATATGCCGCATCTGGATGGAAGCCGAGAGACCTTTCTACTCGGACCTCGCTTAGACTATACTTTTTCTAAGAAGCTCTTCTTTACTACCATAGTGCAGTACAACACGCAGTCAGAGAATACGAATATCAATGCCAGACTTCAGTGGCGCTTTGCTCCCGTATCAGATTTCTTTCTGGTCTTTACGGATAACTACTTTACGGGGTCAGATTTATCAGATCGCTTCGCCTTTAATATTAGGAATAGAGCCATCGTGGCTAAGCTGACCTATTGGCTAAATACGTAGGATTGTTATAATTTATTAATAGGAGCTGATCTCGAAACATCTTTATATCGAAAGCTAAGTCAAAGCAGATAGCATCAGCCAAGGCTATCCTGTGAGTTCATTATTTATCTCTGGACAATCCAGTAAGTAGTAAAGAAAAGATCTTTATGATAAGAGCGGATAATCGCTTAAAGATAGTTGATGTCCTCAAGTAGATCGGCATGTTCAGAAGAAATTGATGTCTGAAATTGAAAGCTCAGAATGTGTGATAATTAATCGCTTAGAGATATTTAATTATGCTGCTTTGATAATATGTTTCGAACTGTTACACTGTGATATTTAATTCTCAATGAAAAACGGGGTAACAGTAAAAATTGGTTATCACGATTTCTATCAAAAATCTCACCAACTAAAGCCTCTCTACTATCTTTCCCAGTACTTCGTACTGGGCTACCAAGATATTACACCTCACTATAATTCCTTCTGAATATGCTTAGATCATCACCATCCCCAAGACAGCTTTGGAAGTAAATGAAGGTGCACTTAGGGAAGTTTAGAATAAGCTGATGTTAGAGATTCAAGACTTTAAATGAATGATACTTAATCGATTAGAGACAATTAATTATGCTGCTTTAAGAATATATATGGAACTGCTACGCTGTGATACATTCGCAAAGGTAAAGCGGGGTAACTGAAAAAATTGGTTGGCATGATGTCTGCCAAAAATCTCGCCAACCGAAGCCTTTCTTGACTACTCATCCCAGTACTTCGCACCTAACTACACAGATTTTACTTTTACAGGATTACAATGCTTTCTCCTGGATATGCCCACATAGAATAGGCGTATTCTATTGATTATGTTTAATATCTATAACGGATGACGCGGTAAGCTTTATGCGCTTTATACATATCAGTGCCTCGCGGAAGCTCTAAGAAGGCATCACCAGCCGTTAAGCTAACAAAATCCCCAGAACCGTTATTATTCACAGGGCGCGCCAATTGTATTCCATCAGATGAATGATGTAATGAAACGATGGGATAAAATGTTAAATCTGGTTTGAAAGGTAGATCAACTGACAGAACCGCATACTCTTCATCAGCATGCTGTAGTTGTAGGCTACCTTCTAGCCAGGGTATGATGTATCTATGTGTGCACATAAATGAGGATACCGGATTACCAGGCAGTGCGAATACTATTTTACCAGCAGCTGTTTTACCGAACCAGAATGGCTTTCCAGGCCTCTGCTTTATTCTATGGAATAATTTCTTGACACCAAGCTCTTCGAAGACCTGAGGGAGATAATCAAACTTGCCCATCGAAACTCCACCTGAGAGAATGATGAAGTCATATATCTCTAAATGTTGAGAAAGCACATCTCCAAGTGTGTCTAAATCATCATTAATATGAGAGAGATGGGCATCAATATGATAGCGACTCAGTGAGGCATTAATCATATGTACATTGGAGCGTCTAATCTGGTGCGGTGCAGGCGTGTCTTCTACATTCACCAGCTCGTCACCAGTGGATACGATCACGCAGCTCGGTAACTGACTGACTGCGAGATGATGATAACCACAACTGGCAGCCACACCGATTTCGGCTTGTCTTATCAGAGTTCCTTTCTTAGCGACTAATTCACCAGCAATTCTGTCTTCTCCAGCGTAGTGTATGTTCTGACCTTTATTGATGTTATTGGTTAATATAGTGGCAAAATTTTCATCGATCTTAAGGTCCTCATACCTGATGACGGTATCTGTGCCAGTGGGTAGTATAGCTCCGGTCATCGCCTCTATACAGCTAGTTGGATCTGTCAGCTGTAGCTGAGGGCTACCAGCAGGAGCGACTCCCTTGATAGGTAGCCGAAGGACCGCCTTAGCCACGCTACGCCCATAGCTGATCGCGATACCATCCATAGTCACTCGGTCGTATGGAGGGAGCCGCCGATCCGTCAGAATGTCTTCTCTAAGCACTCTGGACAGGCTCTTGGGAAGGGCTTGATTAGTGACGCCAAAGTCTCTGACTTCAGCAGCTATTATTTTTCTGGCCTCTTCTACAGATATCATAATAACGTATTTGAATTATTCATTTGGTTATTGATCTTCTTCTATAGTAATCATTTAGAACAAGTCTCGATTTAGCTCCGTGTAATTGCTGCCCGCAAATGATTCGAAAGCGGGATGCACGCGGATAAATGCCAACATCCCCTCTATTATAATCTGTTCACGATCTAAAAGGTGATATTCCACAGCTTTCACGAGTGACTCAAATGCTTGTTTTGCATTCTCCTTAATAGCATAGGCACACGCAAGATAGAAGTAGGTTTCTGCATCAAGAGGATGCATTTTAATGGCTTTTTTCAGATCTTGCAGCGCTGAGGTAATTTCAAGCGCTCTTAGTTTCTTTATGCCATCTTTCTTCCAATAATTAAAGGGCTTATCTCCTTTAGGAATGATAAATTGTTTCTTTAGAGTATCGTGATTTAGACGTATTTCTGCTGTTCTGCGCAAGAAAAGATTGGTAGCTGTCTCGATGTAGATGACGCAGCCATTTGCCATTTCAATTTTATGATGCGAATTGAATAAGGTTTTATTTTTGGAGGCGACTTGCCCATTGAGATGGATGATTTCATCACCATTCCATATACCTTCGATTTCCAACTTCAGTTTTCCGAATATCTCTTTACAGTAGTACATGTTCTCTGCTCTCTGATTACCCTCCGATGGTTGCCATTGATTCTGATACTGCATTGTTCATTCCTCTATTTCGCTCGGCCTCAAAACCATCCTTAGCCCGATGACTTATAGCTGACTGAATGGCTACTTTGAGCTCCTCATCGGAAGCTCCGTGTCTGAGTAACTCTTTGATACTGAACACACCGCTGTCATATAGGCAGGTCTTGAGCATACCTTGGGGAGTGACTCTGATGCGATTACAGCTACCACAGAAAAGACGTGAGTAGGCCGCGATGAAACCGACAGTCCCTTGGTATCCTGGAATATGATAGTTCATCGATGTGCTGTGCGGAGAATCTGGTATTTTTCCCAAGTTAGGATAACTGTCCTTGATGTATTTAATAGTTTGATCGCTTGTCCAAAAGAGTGTAGCTGGATGATCTCCTGAACCATTAAATGGCATCTCCTCAATAAAACGCACGCTGATTGGGTGTGCTTCAGTAAGTGCCACCAGGGGCAGGATATCATCAATGTTTTGGCCCTGCATCACCACGCAATTAATCTTGGTATCAATGCCAGAGTCTAGTAACTCGTCAAGCGTAGCCATCACAGTATCGTATTCGTCTCTTCTCGTAATCTGGAAAAAGCGCTCTTTATTCAGTGTATCTAAGCTAAGATTCACAGACTTAATACCTATATCTCTAAAGTGCTGGACCTTCCCTTTAGTGAGCGTACCGTTAGTGGTGATGTGTAGTTCAGTAATCCCTTCGATATGATTGAGGCTCTCTATAAATTCGAACATACCCTTTCTAAGGAAAGGTTCACCACCTGTGATGCGGACCTTAAAGATACCCTCGCTAGCTAACACTTTAATTAGCCGCTCCATCTCTTCATAGCTCAATAGCTCATTTCTTTTCACATAGTTAATGCCCTCCTCTGGCATGCAATAGAAACATCTCAAGTTGCAGCGATCAGTTACAGCCAGTCTGACGTAGTTGATTTTTCTATTGTGATTGTCTATAAGCATAATGTGGCTGAAAATTAATCATTTTAGAAGAATGATGTCAGTAAAATATAAATGTAGGTCGGTTTCGAAGATAGGTAGAAAGCTCATCAGGTATAGAACATTATATATAAATCAAGCTCATCATAAAATTATAGAATGAAAAAGTGTTAAAATTTAGGATAAATGACTATATTTTATCATTAAACCAAATAAAAAAATAATTATGAGCAAAAAGACAGAATCAGTAACTGACTACATGGCAAAGAAGCTCATTACATTTTCACCAGAAATGGATGTCAGAGAAGCCACTAAAGTCTTATTAGAAAAAAGAATCTCTGGGGCTCCAGTAACGGATAAATCAGGAAAATTGATCGGTATGTTGTCGGAGAAAGACTGTATTCAGCTTATCGTCAGTGGCAATTATAATCAACATCCATCAGGAGTGGGCACGGTAGAAGATTATATGTCTAAAGACGTCACAGCGATAAAATCATCCACCACTATAGATGAAGTCGCTTACCGTTTCGTGAATTCTCATTTCAGAAGATTTCCCGTAGTTAAGGACGGAACTTTAGTAGGACAGATCAGTAGGAGAGATGTGTTAAGAGCCATAGACAAGCGTCGACCTAAAGTCAAGCATGTTCCTTCTTCATGGAAACCAAGAATGCCCACAGCCTAATTTCAGATTCATGTAAAAATAGCCCAGGTTTGTGGTCCGTCGATGATTCAAAGATGCAAGATATGTGATGCTTTTGAAGGTCTACTAATTATGTCTCTAATATAATTGGAGTTATTTGTTGTCCGCCGTAATCCAAGCTTAGTAAATTAGACACTTAGGCGTTACATTATTATAATTTACTGTCATGTGTAGGTCGCTATTTCAGAAGCTTCAGAATAAAAAATAGAGTATCCCTTGAAAAGAGATACTCTGATTAAATATTCTATGTATTCTGTAAATTAATTGAGGTGATTTCTTTGTGAAATCTATTTATTTTCAGTTTTATCTATATTCGATACTTTCTTTTTAATCGTCTTATAATCCTGATTTCTGAGTGACAGCTTCTGTTTTGCCGATTTTAGTCTCTCTTGATTCGATTTTATCTTGTCCATTAGTTCTCTGTTTTCTTCTAACAGTTTGCTTATTTCTTCATCATTATTAGCCATATCTTTTTCAAGCTTAGCCTTATCGTCCTTAATCTCAGCTATTTTGTCGGTTGTATCCTGAATTTTATTGAAGTAATATTCTGGTAAATAATCTTGTACGAAGTCTAATACTATGCCTCTTAGAGCTGCATACTCATAAGGATGATCCTCTTCATCTATCCAGTTGTTGTAGCCGAAGGATGCGAATACATTAAGAAGAGTTAACCCGTCTTGACTTTCATCAACTTTCACTTTTATGTCAATTTGATTTGAGCTGATCTGAGGTACTACGACTCCGTTGGCAGTCATATATTCTTTGTTAAAAAATAAAAGCTTTTTCCCATCTAAATTGACATCGTAATTTTCATCCATCCAATCTCCAAATTTGTCTTTTATGGTTCCTACTTTCGGGTCTAGTTTGACATCAATGGTTTGGACTTCTTCATCATTGTAATTTATAGATCCGTCACTGAAGTCCACTTGCTGAGCGTTCGCAAAAGAGAATGTAACGACGGTAAGTAATGTTAATATATATTTCATCTTATTTGTAAGTTTGACCATTATACTTTAGAAGTAGTAATTTTGTTCGATTTCAGAGCATCATCCGAAGTGAGATTATTCAAGTTATTCCTGAAGACATCCTTCTAAACCTACGCCATGTTCATAGTTATCCAAAATCATTTATTATCTATATACAAGCGCATTGTTTCCAGTATTGCCTTTTATCCATTTTTAATTTTAATGGGTTATTTTTTATTGGCAGCTGTACTTCTAACGCAGAAAAAGTCTCTCGCTACCTCGTGGCTTGTGGACCATGCACCATTCCTGGTGATGGATAATGCAGCTACTGCTAGGTCTATCTTATCGACCATGATATCAGGTAATATCTCTTTAATGGTTTTCAGCTTCACCATGGTGATGATGATCTTGAATCAGGCTGGAAGCAGCTTTTCGCCGCGTCTGCTGCCTGGACTCATATCTGACAAACGTAATCAAGTTGTCTTGGGTGTCTATTTAGGAACAATAGTATTTAATATTTTGGTGTTGACTAGCGTCAGGCAAGAGGATGATGAGTTTACGCTTAACATTTTAGCAATCTTAATAGGTATTATTTCGGGCATATTTTGCTTAATTCTCTTCACTTATTTTATTCATACCATCAGTAATAGCATTCAGATCAATAATATACTGCTGAGGATATATACTGACTGCTCTCTAAGATTAGAAGAAATAGGTGAGGCTGAGAATGGTATAGTCTCCTCATTAGATATTAAATCTGGCACTAAAATACAAGCCAAGCGTGCGGGATATTATCAGGACATCAACTCCAAAGGTCTTTTGGAAAGAATTAATTCCATGCAGACCAATATTATTATTTATCCCGTGAAGGGGCAGTATATTTTACCAACTGAGACTGTGATGCTAATAGACAAAAAACTGGATAAGGAAAAAGCGGAGAAGCTATTGGACTACATGATATACTCTAATGCAAAGGAGGTACGCGAAAATTACGCTCTCGGATTTAAGCAGATTTCAGAAGTCGGGGTAAAAGCCATGTCACCTGGAATAAATGATCCAGGAACCGCTATAATCACGATAGACTATCTGACAAGCCTCTTTAAATTGCGAATGAAGTTAGGCGATATTCGAATCGTATCTTCTGACGAGGGACCATCTCAAGTTGAACATACCATTGTTCAATTTGCTGACATGATTTATGATACATATTCAGCTTATCGGCAGTACTGCAAACATGATTATATTCTCATGAAGAAATTAGCTGATAGCTTAATGCACCTCAAGGATAGCGATGCTGCTCAACATCACTATTATGATTGCATTGATGAGCAGCTGGCATTACTCAAAGAGGACGTCAAAGAGCATGTTTCTAACGAGACTGATCGTGTCAGAATACTCAACCGATTAAATGGTGAGGAGGTCTCCTAAACTATACGACCGAGTCTAAAATTCCACTCACAATACTTACCACAGCCGCTAGCCCCAAGGCCCACCAAAAATTTTTCACTTTAAAGCCAGGCAAGAACCAGTCAGCTACTTGAATCAATACGGCATTCAAAAGCCAAGTAAAGATGCCTAAGGATAATATGCCTAAGGTTACTATTTTGAGTACAGTACCAAGGGTCACATCTAATAGTGCCACAACGACTGCTATGCAAATAGACTGCAAGAAGCTGGTCATCTCGACTCCCTTTAATAATTGACCACCAGCATAAAATGCTACAGCAGCCACTAATAATTGAATGATAAATTCCATAGTGTATCGCTTTATTTTATATAGACTGTTTTCACATTTACAAATTCTCTGATGCCGTAGTAGCTAAGCTCTCGTCCATAACCACTCGTATTGATTCCTCCAAATGGGAGGCGAGGGTCGGATTTCACATGCTGATTGACAAAGCAGCAGCCTGCATTAATTTCATCTCTGGCGATTCGTTCACCTCGCTCTAAGTCCTGAGTAAATACACAGCTGCCTAAGCCAAACTCTGTATCATTTGCAATTCTAATGGCATCAGCTTCATCTTTAGCCCTGATTACGGAAGCGACTGGACCGAATATTTCATCATCGTATGCAGGCATTCCTGGTTCGACATTCGTCAGGATGGTCGGCGGATAGTATGCCCCATCTGAATCAGGTATGTGGCCACCGATCAATAGCTCCGCGCCCTCTTTGACGCTATCTACTACCTGCTGATGTACTTCATCTCTTAGGTCAAATCTGGCCATAGGACCCAAATCTACTGCTTGCATAGGATCACCCATGCGCGCTGACTCCATCTCCGTTCTGAAGGCCAATAGGAATTCATCGTACACAGCTTCTAACACAATGAAGCGCTTAGCACCAATGCAACTTTGTCCTGCATTAAGTAATCTAGAATCCTTACAGGTTTTCGCTGCCATGGCTATGTCAGCATCTTCAAGTACGATGTATGGGTCGCTGCCTCCTAACTCTAATACCGTCTTCTTAATATTCTCTCCTGCTGTGGATGCTACTGCTGCCCCTGCTGGACCGCTACCTGTTAGGGTTGCTGCTTTTATGATAGGATTCTCCAAGATCGCCTTTACCTTCTTGCTAGATATCAGTAGAGTGCGAAATGCATACTCAGGGAAACCAGCATCTCTGAAGATTGCCTCGATATGTAGTGCAGATTCTGGTACGTTGGAAGCGTGCTTAAGGATGCCTGTATTACCAGCCATGAGTGCTGGTGCGGCAAATCGGAATACTTGCCAAAGAGGATAATTCCAGGGCATGACAGCCAGCACAACACCTAGCGGTCGATAACTAATATAGCTTTTACTAGCATCAGTATCCACCATCTCATCAGCCAGAAATGTCTCGGCTTGCTCCGCATAATAGCGACATACCCAGGCGCATTTCTCCACCTCTGACTGTGACGCATGATATGTTTTACCCATCTCATTGGTCATGGTTTCAGCTATCTCAAGCTTCCTTTGATCGAGAAGATCGGCGGCCCTCATCATCATAGCAGATCTTTCCTCATAAGTGGTCCGCTTATAGCTGTCAAAAGTTTTAGCTGACTGATCTATGATGTGAGATACTTCCTCATCGGTATGAATTGTGATCGTGCTAATTTCTTGATTAGTTGCAGGATTTATTGTAGTTATTGATGCCATGGGCAGTTTTTTAAGAGTTATAATAAGCGCTAAGGGTATCGACGAGGTGCTGATTAACCTCAGTAGAAATAGGTATCTCTAAAAGCACTAATTTCTTTTCTGTGATCGACTGCTCTAAGATGTCATTTAGTTCGCTCACATTTTTAGGTTTAGCTGATTCAATACCAAAACTTTTAGCCAGCGCCACAAAATCTGGGTTAGTGATCTTAGTGCCGAAAGATTTTCCTTCATTCATCTCCTGCTTCCATTCGATTAGGCCATAATTATTGTCATTGAGTATGATGATTACGCCTGAGACTTTCAATCTGACGGCCGTTTCTAGTTCTTGTATATTCATCATAGCACCTCCGTCACCCATAATGGATACCACAGGTCTATTTTGATCAATGAGGTAAGCAGCTATCAGACCTGGGAGCGCTATACCCATGCTGGCCATTCCGTTGCTGATAATACATCCATTGGCTACGTAAGTAGGAAAGTTTCTGGCTATCCACATCTTATGACTACCGACATCACTAATCACTAAACCCGTGTCAGGTAAAACATCCCGAACAAGATTAATGACTCCTGGGGCTGTAAAATTAGTTTCACTATCCTCTAACTTGTATTGGGCAAATGACTTAAATATTCTGGCTCTGATGTCACTGAACCAATTCTGATATTGGTGACCTTCTAATCCCTTAATGATATGATGTAGTCCGGCAGCTATATCACCGATGACTTCCAAGTCAGGGTTATAGTGCTGGTATATTTCTGCTGGCTCGAAGTCGAAATGAACGATCTTTTTATTTCCGGATTTGTTCCAATTCACTGGATCATACTCAGCTACATCGTAGCCGATACTGAGGATGAGGTCAGCCTGCTCAAATGCTTCTATTACATAATCTTTAAATCCAAGGCCTACAGCTCCCAAACTAGTGTCTAATTTGTCGGAGATAGAGCCCTTAGCCATAAAGGTGCTTGCGACCGGGATGAGGTATTCTTGAGACAGCTTAGTCAGGGCCTGGCTGGCTCTGGATCTGATCGCGCCATTACCTGCAATGATGAGTGGGCGTTTAGCCTCTTTAATAATGTCAATGGCCTCTTGAATGGCTACAGGATCTGGTGAAGGCCTTCGGACCCTATGGATAGCCAATGGTTTGTGGCTTGTAGTCACCTCTTCTTTGGCTATATTTTCTGGAAGCTCTAAGTGGGTGGCCCCTGGTTTTTCGGCTTGGGCTAATTTGAAAGCTTTTCTGACCATTTCTATCACGACCTCTTGACTGTTGATGGTACCATTCCACTTGGTGATAGGGGCCATCATTTTAATGACATCGATCATTTGGTGACTTTCATGATGTACTCTGTCAGAACTGCCTTGTCCCGTGAGTGCCACTACTGGAGCTTTATCTAAATTAGCATCAGCTATACCTGTCATGAGATTAGTAGCTCCGGGTCCCAATGTAGAAAGGCATACGCCTGCTTGTCCAGTCAGTCTGCCCCATACGTCAGCTATGAAGGCGGCGCCCTGCTCATGTCTCACGGGGACAAATTCAATCTTTGATTTTTCAAGTGCAAAAAGGAAATCTTCATTCTCTTCTCCTGGGACTCCAAATATATATTCAATGCCTTCATGTTCTAGGCATTCCACCATTAATTCTGCTACGTTCATTTATTTCTATTTATATTGATCAATGTACTTCGAATAATCTGGATTGTTCTGATTACATGTTTTGTACTGACAGTTTGCCATCATAATTCTTTAATTCTACAATGTCAGAGGGCATGCCTATGCCAGCTTCCATTAAAGCTTTGATGCTCTTGCTTTGAGCCATGGACTTCAGTTCGAGACCGGAGTGATTCCTATCGAATGTGTTAATCCAGAAGTAACATTCGATATCGATGGTGCTGGTATTTAGATTCTTGATATGTGTTCTTGGCGGCTTCACATCGCTAAGTATACCAGAAATCTTATCTAACTCATCAAGGATGATCTGTCGTGCCTGATCAGTATCGCTGTTATAATCTATACCCACTAAAAAATTTTGCCTCATATAACCGTCCATAGTATAGTTGTATAAGGGGTTTTTTATGATTTGCCCATTAGGCACAAAGACGTCCTTGCCATCAAAAGTCTTGACGTGGGTATCACGCAGACTCATAGTTTTGATGACACCTTCAACATCATTCGTTTTGATGGTATCGCCAATTGAGAATGGACGATCAAATGCCATGACCACTCCGGCTAAAAAATTCTCACCAATATCCTTTAAAGCAAATCCAATCACAAAGGCAGAAATACCCGCCGCACCCAAAAAAGAGCCCGCTATGCCACCAAGACCTAAGACATATAAAAATAGAAGTCCGACGATAATGATATTGACAATGTGTAAAAGACTATTGATAAAATTGACCAATAATTGATCATCAGCCTTCTCGCTAAGGAAACTGGCCAATTTTTTTCGCACCATTTTCAAAATAAAGGACATAATAATCACGATAATCAAAGCAGTAGCCAATTTGGGCACGTATTCGATCAGGCTATTCAGATAGATATTAAATTGGCTTTTGAGGTCTGTGATAATTTCCATTTAGGATTTTTTTGCTGATAGATTTTTTATTTGCTACGCTTAGTTAGCATTAAAATACACATGATTTAATCTTAATGTTTCTCATCCACTCGATATGGATGTGATGCTTTGTAATCAAGCTTATAACTAAGTACGTCAACGCATAAGATACACTACTGCCAGATTATAGTTCAAGATGATTCAAGGGAAATTCAACGAGATATCGACATTTTATGCTCAGACCAAGCCATTATTATCGCGCTTGGCCGAAAATGTTAGCGCGTTTCCTTTAGAATGTCGGTGGATATGATTTTCTTTGACTCTTATTAGCAGACGAAGGTTCGCGTTTAAAAATATTAGGAGAGTGTAGCTCAGTTGGTTTAGAGCATTACCTTGACAGGGTAGGGGTCGGGGGTTCGAATCCCTCCACTCTCACATAACAGTCCATAGCTATATGCAAGGTGCATATCAGCCCACCCGAAACTGATATTTCGGTTCCCGCGCTATCGATTGGCATGTAGTCAATCAATTCCTTCGTCCGATGACGAAGGAGCACTCAGTCCTCTTTACTCTTATATAAAAAGCTAAGAAGCCATTACTTAGTTTTATTTTCGAAGGTACCCATTGATCAGCCGTAACAAAACAGAAATAAGCCTGCTGGCAACTCTTACCCCGAATTGATAGAGGACTGATTATCTTCCCCAAAGCGATCTGATATAAGGATTACATTGTAATGGATAAGACACCCGTGATATTCTGCCCTAATGATCATTATAGAAAAAAATTGATCTGATGGTGATATCAATCAAGAATTTTACCAGAACGTATTTCTCTACGAAGGCATTCATATTTCTATTATCTTAGACTATAATCAATTATATACATGTTGTCTAACAGAAGAGATTTTATAAAGCATTCTTTAATCACCTCTGCTTATAGCAGTATCTATGCATGTCAACAACATGCGAAAGTCGCGGTCCCACAGAATAATAAGAGTCTAGGTGTGGCAATCGTAGGGCTGGGTAATTATGCTCAAGGGCTAATAGCCCCTGCACTCCTATTGACAGAACATGCGCATTTAGCGGGTATAGTGACAGGAAGTCCCGAAAAAATACCCATTTGGAAACAGAAATACGGGATCAACGACCGAGCCGTCTACTCTTATGACACCATGCATCAGATCGCTGATAATGACGATATTGATGTCATATACATCATCGTGCCTACAGCGCTCCACGCTAAGTATGCAGTCATTGCTGCTAATGCTGGTAAGCACGTCTGGTGCGAAAAGCCTATGGCGCTAAATGAGTCACAATGCCAAGAAATCATCGACGCCTGCCATAAAAATAACGTGAAGTTGTCGATAGGATATCGAATGATGCACGAGCCGAATACGAAAACTCTAATCTCTTATCGAGAGTCAATGCCCTTTGGAAAAATGACCTCGATAATAGCTGAATCCTGCTATGCAGGCGGAGAACCACAAGGATGGAGGTCGAAAAAATCGATGGGAGGTGGAGCGATGTATGACATGGGAGTCTACGCTGTGAATGGCATCAGATATGCCACAGGCATGGATCCTATTGAAGTGGTGTCAGCTCGACACATCATAGACCGGCCAGAGCTATTTAAAGAGGTTGATGAGACCACAGAATTCCAATTAAAATTAAAAAATGGCCTGATGGCGAATGGTCTTACCAGTGTCGGAAAGCCGAATAATCAACTACGTGTCGACTGTGAAAAGGGATGGTATAAATTGTCTCCGATGCAAACATATAACGGAGTCGTAGGAGAAAGGAGTGACGGTGTCAAAATGGACATTTACGTCGAAAATCAACAGGCCATCCAAATGGAAAATGATGCTCTGGCTATTCTCAATGATTCTGAAGTGAGATGCCCTGGATCTATGGGTAAAAAAGATGTTCAGATAATAGAGGCCATCTTCAGAGCTGCTCAAACTGGTAGCAGCGTATCCTTAGGGTAGATAACCAATGCAACATGATAGCATGTCTTACTAATACTTGAACAAAAGTCATTATGTTGTCATAAACGAATACCACTACAGCTGGAGTTAATATAAAATCCGCTAAGGTCAATACAATAATCAGTTGAATGTTGATATTCAAATCAAATTAAAAATATTACATATGATAGTATCTACAGACAGGAAACAATTTTTGGTCAATCAAGTACCAGACATTATGAAAAAACTAAGAGCTGACACCGCTCCAAATTTTGGATTGATGACACCGCAACACATGGTAGAACACTTGATCTGGGTCACTAAAAGTTCTCTCAAGCGGAAAGGTGATCCACCAGCAGAAGCTACTAAGTCGCAGGCTTATTTCAGAAAATTTTTAGACAGTGGAGCACAATTTAAATACAAGCCAAAAGCGGGTCAGACTAAAGATGATCTCCCAGCTTTACGCTATGGTTCGCTTGATGAAGCTGTTGCACAAATACCAGACGCTGTTAGTCGAATATTCAGCACATTCGAAGAGAAGCCATCATTCAAAAGTTATAATGATATGATGGGTGAATTCACAAAATCTGACCACGAATTAATGCATTATGAACACTTCAAATGGCATTTATTTCAATTTGGATTAATTGATAAATATCATAACGATGAAGCCTAAGGTACCTCGCCAATCTCCAAATGATTACAGTAGAGAAGCCATTAAAACCCGACAGGAATTTGTTAAACAAGAAACTGGAGAATCTCTTGAGCATATCAGCCAATATTCATTTGACCCTGATACTGTAAGTGGCAATGTAGAGCTATTTACCGGTGTAGCGCAAGTGCCCATTGGAGTCGCTGGACCTGTATTAGTGAATGGTGAACATGCACAAGGTGAATTCTATATTCCCTTAGCAACCACTGAGGGCACACTTGTAGCGAGCTACAATCGAGGTATGAAAATCACTAAAGCAGCTGGAGGAGTGACTACTACGGTCATCGATGACTGTATGCAGCGAGCACCAGTATTCATATTTAAGAATGCTAAGTTCGCCAGAGATTTTGGAGAATGGGTGATCCATCATTATGCTAATATTGTTGAAGTAGCCGAGTCGACTACATCTGTGGGTAAGCTAAGAGACATCGAGCAATATGCCGCCAGTAAGATGAGATGGCTCAGATTCAACTATACTACAGGCGATGCTGCTGGTCAGAATATGGTCACGAAAGCTACACGCGAGGCTTGCCAATGGATACTGAAGCAGAAGCCATCAGGGCTGGAACACTTTACCTTAGCAGCTAACTTTGATACCGATAAGAAGCACTCCATGGTGAATGCTCTCAGGACCAGAGGTAAGCGAGTCGTCGCTGAAGTCACCCTCCCGAAAGCATATATTGAAGAGACACTGCACACCACAGGGGAGGCGCTCCACTACCAGCGGCAGCTATCGAATATGGGTGCCATACAGAGTGGATCGGTGAATAATGGGTCCCACTTTGCCAACGCACTGACAGCCTTATTTATCGCGACTGGGCAGGATGTAGCTAACATTGCAGAGTCGTCAGCAGGTTTTGTCTATGGTGAGGTAAAAAATAATGGTGATTATTATTTCTCAGTCACTATTCCTGCTCTTATTATTGCTACCTATGGCGGAGGCACGGGCCTTGCTACCCAACGAGAATGCCTAGAGATGATGGGCTGCTATGGCACGGGGAAAGTGAATAAACTGGCCGAAATAATGGCAGCTGTGGTGATAGGAGGAGAACTGTCCCTGAGCGCTGCTGTGATTACTGATGAGTGGGTATCTAGCCACGAAGCTTACGGCCGAAATCGATAAGTCATCTGCTTGGTCAAGTTTTTGCTTATGCATATAGTGTAAACAACTAAATTATGAGCATGACTGTATTATTACTCAATGGCCCAAATCTAAATCTCCTGGGCACCAGAGAACCGCATATATATGGAAGAAAGACGCTGGCTGACATCGAGCAAGAATGTATAAATCTAGCACAAGAACAGGGCGTGACAGTCTATTGTGAGCAGAGCAATGGGGAGGGTCAGCTGGTCGATATCATCCATTTAGCCAGAGGCAAAGCCGATGCAATTGTGATTAATCCAGGAGCATACTCGCACACCTCCATCGCGCTGAGAGATGCGCTGACTGGTTCAGCTCTTCCTGTATACGAGGTTCACATTTCGAATATCCATGCTCGTGAATCATTTCGTCATGTCTCTTATATTTCGGGCATTGCAAGAGGGGTAATCTGCGGTCTAGGTACTAAAGGGTATATATATGCTATTTTAGCTGCTATCGAGGAGTCGAAGATATGAGATGATTGTTTTCCACAGTATAGATGACAAATATGATTAATCATACAAATCCCAATAAAATCCAAGTCTCAGCTTAAAGTCCACTGTGGGATAGTCCGTCGTTAGGTAAAATACTTGATTATTGATCGTCTGACTGATGTTCTCAGCTATGATAAAGGCTCTCGCCTTATCTACTTTAAAGGAAATATATGCATCCGCCTGATAGAGGAAGTCTTCGCGGTCACCCAGATTCTGATGGAATACACCTATTACGGGCGAAAAATCAGCTGCGATGTAGGATTCAACAGTTTTAACACGGATACCAAATCTTGCCCACATCCTCTTTTTAAATATAAAATCTTGCCAGTACAGCTCGTGCTCGCTGAGTAGTCTTGGTAGGTTGAATATATTATCCGATAGATTTTGTAATCCTACCTGATGCTTCATATGTAAAGAGCGCAGATGATGATGAGAGTTAGCGTAGAGCTGACTGATCAGTATCGTCCCATTGTATTGTGTGGCTATCGCTCTCTCATCATAATATATAGGATTAGTGATGGCTATCTGTGATATCTCTGCAGCAATGCCTAAATCTAATAACTTGATTGTAGCTTGGAGCGTATTTCTAAGTGGCTTGCTGAATGAGTTATTCCATATCTCAATTTGATTAATATAGGCCTGCTGCTGGATCAGCGCAGGTCGATACCTCTCCAAGGTGGCTGAAGCTGCAAACTGCATTCCCTCACTCAGATCGATATTAGCACGGCTATAGAGTTTGTACTCTGCAATATTACTTCCCAAACCTATATAGGCATCGGAGTAGATAGACATCTTATCATTTATCTGAAGAGAGATGGCACCCGTAGCACTTAAATCGTTGACGCTATAGTTAGTCGCTTCTTGATTTATGCTGTAGTAGCTGTAATTAATACCGGCACTCACATTAAATCCTTTCCAAATCAGATCTCCCATGAGACTTGTCTCCAGCTTCTTGTAAGCTAAGAAGGACCTAATGCCCCGGTCTTCTGTAGCGTAATTGCCATAGTAGATAAGCTCTTCATTATTGAGACTCTCATCAAAGAATTTAAAAGATCCTCTCTCGTATGCAAGCTCATGCCGAAAGCTAATCCCTTCAAATCTTGATAGCTTAAAGTAGTTATTGACAGCATATTCCTCATTCGCATGTCGGGTCTGAGCACCACCAAGGGCGACAGGTATCCTCGTCCTAAAATTTGAAAATTCTTGATTGAAAAGAGTGTCACTGGTAATGCCACCGTTGTGGGCAGCGTTATTAGCATTAGAGACGTAGCTGATGATCATATCTCTAGATTCATATTTCTTTGCAATCACAAATGCGAGATTAGTTAGTCTGGTGGCTTGACTAGAATACAAGCCTTCTTGAATGATTCTGCTATAGTCGATCGTGAGCTGCACATTATTTTTAAAGGGGCGACTGAATAAGGCAGAGAGCATGAAGTTCTGCTGATTACTCCCAGGGACGACAGCCAGCTTAGAAAATGCCTTATTGGTCTGATACAACTTTATATTTTGTCTACGCTTCAAGTAAGGTGCGAAATCGTAGAAGCCAAAGTCAAGCTTAGCATGAAGCTGAGGGAGCTCATAGAATAACGGTCGGGCGGCGGATCCAAGATTTCCCAAATGCTGGTAAAAGAGCTTTCCTTTCTCCAGTGGATTGTAGATGTGGATTTCATCCAAGATAGTATCAGAAAAGCTGTGCAAGTCTCTGATCTGATCGATATGATACCATTCTACTGAGGCTGTGTCCGGTTCTGCATTATCTGGGGTCCTTTGAGTTTGATTGATCTGGCCCTGGGTTCCAGAGAAGTCTGGACGCTGGGCATGGCTGATCACCGTAGCCAGTGCCACAAGAACTATGACGATAAGCCAGAACGCCATATGCTCTTTGTACCAGATCAATCTGCGTAGTTTTTTTAATAGAAACGAATTAACACTTCACATCGTACGATGTAATCATAGCACAAGATACATCCAGCTACACAGGATTCAATACTTTGAGATAGTAATAAGAAACTATATGGTGAGATTTAGCTGGTGTGATCTTTGATCATGTATTATGCATAAGGTGTCTTCGAAATAGATAAAATAGCCTATGAAAAAAGTACTAATCACAGGAGCGGCAGGATTCATAGGGTCACATCTGGCAGATAGATACCTGAAGGATGGCTGCCATGTCGTAGCTATGGATAACCTCATTACGGGTTCTCTCGAAAATATCGAGCACCTTTTTCCGCAGCAATATTTTGAATTCTACTACCATGATGTCAGTACCTTCGTACATGTTCCAGGTGACTTAGATTATATACTGCACTTTGCTTCACCTGCCAGCCCAATCGATTATCTTAAAATGCCTATACAGACATTAAAGGTGGGCTCACTGGGCACACACAATCTATTGGGGCTGGCTAAAGAAAAGAAAGCTCGACTCCTTATAGCGTCTACCTCTGAGGTATATGGCGATCCAGAAGTACATCCACAGACAGAATCTTACTGGGGAAATGTGAATCCGATCGGGCCTCGAGGTGTCTATGATGAAGCAAAGCGATTCCAGGAGGCGATGACTATGGCCTACCATAATTATCACGGCTTAGAGACCAGAATTGTCAGGATATTTAATACTTATGGTCCAAGGATGAGGCTAGCAGATGGCCGCGCGCTACCTGCTTTTTTCGGACAAGCCATGGCAGGTGAGGAGCTAACCATATTCGGCGATGGGCAACAGACTAGATCATTTTGCTATATTGATGACTTGGTAGAGGGCATCATCCGATTGATGGATAGCGAGTATCATCTACCCGTCAACATCGGAAATCCAGATGAAATTACCATTGAGGAATTAGCTAAAGAGATTATGAAAATTGTCAATAATCCCAGTTCTAAAATATCATATAGGTCTCTACCAGAGGATGATCCTAAGCGAAGGCAGCCAGATATAAGTTTAGCTCAGAGAATATTAGAGTGGTCCCCTCAGATAGAAAGAGCGGAGGGCTTGCAAAAAACCTTCGACTATTTCACTAAAAGTAAAGCGACATAATCTTAACTCATGACTATTGGAATGCAATCAGATCAATCTCAAAACCCAATGGCGTATTACCAGGAATGCCACCTCTCCCAGAGCTCCCATAAGCTAATTCTGATGGAATTAATAAAGTAATACTGCCACCTGTACCGATGAGCTGTATGCCTTCCTGCCATCCTAATATAAGTCTTGAGAGTGCAAAGGTGACGTTATTACCGCTGTCAAAGGAATTACCATTTAAGAAGTACCCATTGTAATTTATGGTAATATCTGAGCTAAGCACTGGGTTAGGTGCTACGCCTTGTTCTTTAATGATATAGTGCAGCCCTGAGGCTGTCTCTTGAGTGGTCAGGTTATTCTCTTCAATGTACTGCTCTATTGTGAGCTGTGCAGCAGGCTCTTCATCGTCCCCACCACATGAGATGGATAACATGGATAAGGCGAGCAGAAGAAAGGAAAAGTATTTAATTGACATAATTTACATTTTAAACGTGGCAGCAAATATACCCTAGTTAATCATAAACTGTTCAAATTGTTCAAGTTGACAATCAGAAGGTGAGCAACAATATAAATAATGACATTTAATTTGTGTGATGCCTTAATTTTTTAGTTTAATGCGAATACAAAATGCCAAATGCTCAAGGCATAGTTTTTGCTTTTAATAATGATAATTACCGCGAGTCAGCAAATTTTATCTGGCGACGACTCTTTGTGGTGATGAAACAACATATGAAATTTATAGTTAAATTAAATATTTTAGTAATATGTATACTGTTGTCCGTCAGTGGTTATACGCAATCAAGCGTCTCTGAAGCACAGGCTAGAGCGGAATTAGACCGAAGAGGTTTGACAGAGCAGGAGGTCATCACAGCTCTTCTGGCTGAGGGTATAGATATACAGAATATCAATGACATACAGGATCTGTCAGCATCTCAGCTGGAACGAATGCAGACTGTCATTCAGAACTTCGAGCAAGATAAAAAGAGAGGAGTGAATAGACTTTCAGCACTGGAACCTGATACTATACCAGCTGAAAATGTCAGTATAGGAGAGGAAGTTGATCTAACTGAAGAACGTCCTGATAGCCTTGAGGAGAGTATTTATTCCCTAATTGAAGTGGATAGTAGTACGCTGATCTATGGGCAGACTATATTTCGTGATGGAAGCGTAGATGTTTTTCAGCAAGGTGATGATCTTCAACTACCAGATAGCTATATTCTGGGCGTAGGAGATGAGATATCAGTGTCTATATTTGGTAGATCTCAATTTGAAGATAAGTATAAGATCAGAGGCGACGGCTATATCAGAATACTTGATGGTAATCGGCGAGTGCTATTAAAAGGTACAAATATCAAATCAGCTAGAGATAAGCTTTATAAGGCATTTTCCAACTACTATAATTTCTCCGTTGGAGAGTTTGAACTCATCGTTAGCTCGCAGCGCTCAGTTAATGTCGGCATTTACGGTGAGGTGAATCGTGTCGGCAGCTTCAAACTCATCGCTTTCAATAACGCCATAAATGCACTTGTTGCTTCAGGAGGACCTAACAGTATTGGAACACTCCGTCGCATACAGCTGCTCAAAGCTGCAGGGGGAGTAAAGGTCATCGATGTGTATGAATATTTGAACGATCCCAGCCAGGCTGACCAATTTTACATAGAGGACAATGATGTCATCCATGTGCCTGTACAGGGAAATATCGTAACTGTAGAAGGAGCGGTGAAGCGACCTATGCGCTATGAGATGTTAGCGGATGAAGATTTATCTGACCTATTAGTGTATGCTGGGGGGCTAAGAGAAAATGCTTACCGTAGAACTTTTGAGCTATATAGATATGAAAATGATCAACGCATCAAGCTCGATATCTCCTATAGCGATCTGCTCAGTACCGAAGCTTCTTTTAAGCTGATGGATGGCGATCGGATTGTGGTAGAGGCTGTAGAGTCAGATGCGAGAAACTATGTAACTGTGCAGGGTGAAGTCATCAATAAAGGGGAGTTTGAGCGCAGAGACAATATGACAGTTATTGATCTCGTAGATCTGGCTGGATTGAAGCCTGAGTCCTACACGCCTAAGGCTCTACTTATCCGCACTAATTTCGATCAGACTAAGACCTTTACATGGCTTAATATTGATGAGATAGTGCAAAATAAGCGTAGCCCAACAAATATTATACTTGCTGACCGAGACGTGCTGACAATCTGGGATAGAGCCAGATACGCGGACAGAAAGACTTTCAGTGTAAAAGGCGCTGTCAGAGTCGAAGGTGAATTCGTCTATGATGAGGGAGATAACCTCAGAGTGACTGACGCTATCTTTATGGCTGGAGGTAAGAAAAGTGATGCTGGCAACATTGTGATGATCTATCGAAAAGATCCACTGGTGCCCAACTCCTTAGAATACATTAAAGTAAATCTGGTACAAATAGAGAATAATCCTGAGTCTTTACAAAACATACAAATCAGTGGCTTTGACGTAATTGAGCTTATGTCGCGCAATAAATTTGAAGATGATCAATTCGTCGGGGTACAAGGTGCAGTGAATAATCCTGGTGATTTTCCTTATGGCCAGAATATGACTGTTGGAGATGCCATTATCTTAGCTCAGGGGCTAAAGCTGGGAGCGTCCACGAATAATATTGAAGTCTCAAGGTTAGTCTTTCAAGATAATGACCCTACTAAAACAGTGGTCGCCAATCTAACCATCACTCGCGACTTTGAATTTGACGAGACATCAGACGCTAATTACGTATTGGAGCCTTACGATAATGTCTACATCCGCTATGTGCCAGAATTTGAGCTACAAAAAGAAATAAAACTTAGTGGAGAAGTCAAGTATCCAGGCCCTTACTCCTTACTGAACGATAATGAAAGAATAACCGATGTCTTCCGTCGGGCAGGGGGGCTTTCTGATGAAGCTTTCCCAGATGGGGCTAAATTATTTCGTCATGAAGACTCTTTAGGATACATTGTCCTGAGGCTTGAAGAAGCGCTGATTAAGACCAATAGCAAGTATAACTACATCTTAAAGGACGGCGATGAAATCCACGTGCCTAAGAAATTGGACTTTGTCACTATATCGGGTGCCACCAGAGTAGATGAAGTATTAGATAGTACCATCATTGGACCAGATAATGAAATTCAAGTGGCGTATCATCAAGGTAAGGATGCTCTGTTCTACATTGACTACTATGCTGGTGGGCTGCACAGCGAGGCTAAGAAGAATCTGATCTTCGTAGAGAATGCTAATGGTGAAGTTAAGAAAACGAAGCGCAGATTTCCTTTTGGCTATAAGTATCCCGAAGTCAAAAATGGGTCACACATTAAAGTCCGGTCAAAATCAGATGTAGAACTGATGAAAGATGATAACAAGGAAGAAGTAGACTGGACACGTGTGCTCGGTGACTCCGTAGCACAGGCGATGTCTATTCTGACATTAATCCTATTGATTCAGCGGTTAGATTGACAATTTATGTCCATAATATATTCCACATGGACTGGCAACTTTTATCTATGAACCTAACTTCTTAAGATTATTAGCTGCTGACGATCATAAGCTTTTCTCCAGCTTCAGAAATTTTATAATTAAGGCTAACTTCACTGCATGAGCGATCACAGAAGAAAGTGGTATGAGCGAATTCCTCATCCCGTGACCATGCTGTTTGGTATCATCATTTTTGCGACAGCACTAAGTTATGTCTTACCTGCGGGTGTATTTGATCGTGTCTTAATCGATGGTCGTCAGCGTGTGGTGCCTGGCACATTTAAATACATAGAGCAGCAGCCAGTTTCCTTGCTTGATATGTTCGTAGCTATGGCCGAAGGATTTAAGACAGCTTCCGACATCATTTGGATCGTTTTTGCTAGCGGAATCATGTTTGGTATTTTAGAAAAATCTAAGATGGTCGAGAATGCGGTAGGCACTATCGTCAAAAAATTAGGGCTGCAGCGCAAATATTTTATCGTAGTGGTGATGACCTTCATATTTGGTCTCTTAGGTGTCGCAGTAGGCTATGAAAATAATATTGCTATGGTGCCTATAGGAGCTATGCTTTCAATTGCCATCGGTGGAGATCTCATTTTAGCAGCCGGCATCTCTGTAGCTGCCATCACAGTAGGTTTTGGACTATCTCCAATTAATCCCTATACGGTAGGTACAGGACATCAAATTGCTGAGCTCCCTATGTTTTCAGGAGCAGGACTCAGAAGTGTCATATGTTTTTGTGGGCTATCACTTTTAGCCTACTATAATGTTAGGTATTTTAAACGAATAGAGAGCGATCCTACGACAAGTCTTGCTCGACATCTTGATACCACTGGATTTTCATTATTACAGCGTTTAGACAGCTATCAGATGAGTCTTAATAATTGGCTAATTGCTGCAGTATTTTTGATTGGTATGGTGCTGATGCTGTATGGTATCTTTAATTATGGATGGTATCTTCAAGAGATTGCTGCTGTCTTTATCATGATCGCTATTGGTGCAGGTGTCGCGGCTCACTTATCGTCGCGGGAGATCAGTGAGACAGTGCTGAAGTCCATAAGCGTCGTAGCGCCAGGTGCATTCATGGTGGGCTTCGCGACGACGATCAAAGTTATTTTAGAGATGGGCCAGATCAGCGATACCATTGCATTCAATCTTTCAGAGGTCTTAACTACATTGCCACTGTATGGATCAGCTATTGTGATGTCGCTGGCTCAGTGTGTGATGAATCTGATGATACCTTCAGGTAGTGGACAGGCTTTAGCCACGCTTCCTGTGATGATACCTGTCGGCGACCTGGTCGGCCTGACCCGGCAGACTACGATATTAGCCTTTCAGATAGGCGACGGCGTGACCAATCTTCTCAACCCTACACTTGGGGGCCTCATTGCGATGCTGAGTCTATGTCGAGTGCCATTTGATCGATGGCTCAGATTTATCGCGCCTTTAACGCTGATGCTCGTTTTGATGGCTTGGTTATTTCTGATGCTCGCAGTAATGATGAGCTGGACATAAACCAATCTTCTAAAGGTTACAGAAATTAGTTGTAATCTAAACTCATATGACCAAATTTGATTGGATCAGCCCGTCTCGATATCGACACTACAGAAATACTTTTATATGCACAGATCTCACCCCATAAAATCTAAGCAGATAGACAAGGTCTGATGCATGACTGTCAATATATCGCAATATCTTACCAGCATTAATATCGATATATGACGGTTACAGAAATACTCACGAAGCTTGTTTCATTCCCTGTATTAGGTGGGCAAAGCAATATCTCCATCGCTGAGTGGATAGAAGACTATTTGACTCAGTATGATGTACCCTATAAACAAGTGCCCAATGATGATGGAACGAAACGCTCAATCCATTGTCGCATAGGCCCGGCTGTGGATGGCGGTGTTATTCTATCAGGACATATGGATGTGGTACCCGTAGAAGGTCAGTCATGGGATACTGACCCCTTTATCCTGACTGACGGAGGAGATGGTAACTTGTACGGCAGAGGCTCTTGTGATATGAAGGGCTTCATAGCCTGCTGCTTAGCAGCTTTGCCAGATATGGTGAAAGCTAACTTGGCTAAACCTATCTACTTTGCTTTTTCATATGACGAGGAGATAGGCTGTCTGGCTGCTCCAGCTCTGGCGGCTGATATCAATAACCATTATGTAGAAAAACCAGCATACGCGATTATAGGTGAGCCATCTATGATGCAGCCTGTCGTGGGACAGAAAGGGATGGTGATCTATAAGACCACCGTGAATGGCTCAGCAGGTCACAGTAGTAGAATAAAACGAGAAGTCAGTGCAATTTTTGAATCCGCTAGATTGATCCTTTGGCTGGAAAATAAAATGAATCAGCTGATTGAGGCAGGGCATATTGATGATCGATTCACGCCACCGCATACTACTATTCATTCTGGGATATTTGAGCGAAGTGGCATCGCGCCTAATGTGGTCTCCGATCAAGCTTCATTTTACTGGGATGTCAGAGTGATACCCAAGGATAAGAGCACAGAAATAAGAGCAGAATATGATGCTTATTGTAGTGAGCTCGAAGTAGCTTGCCAAGAACGATTTCCTGAATTTCGGATTGAGACTGTAGAAGATCATTCTGATGTTCCACCCCTGGATACACCAGAACATCAAGCTATCGTCCCCTTAATCAAAAGACTATCTGGAGTAGATAAATTAGATGCTGTGTCTTATGCTGCTGAGGCAGGACAGTTTGCTGAAGCGGGTTTTCAGGCAGTCATTTGTGGGCCTGGGGATATAGCTCAAGCTCATAGGGCCAATGAATTTGTTGCCGAAGAACAGTTAGATAAAGCTGTGCAGTTCATGCAGATGCTAATAGCAGAGCTCTCCACGCCTCTACATATCGGGGCTGATAAAATGTCTTCAGTTAAATAAGGATTAGAAACCATGAAGATTTACATTGTGTTATCATTTTATCTGATTTGGCTATCATCTTGTTGGTCTCAGTCATCTAGCCTCCAACCCGCTACCAATCCTGAATTAACTGAAGATTTAAACCAACTTATTTATAATTTAAAACATAAGTATATTTATGCTTCTGATAAGCAAGTAGATTTTAGTTGTTTAGAAAGAATTTACTCTGCACAATTAGGTTTAGTCAAAACCGAAGAAGAAGCAAATCTACTATTCGAAATCCTCTTAGATGAGTTCTACGATAGCCACGTGACCCTTAATGCTAATTGGCCCTCATCTTACCGACTACACGCGCCCCTTTATCTCAGCTACACAGGTGATCAATTAATCGTGTCTCAGGTATGGACCTCACAGATAGATGGACCTGGAAAGAACATCATAGGTGCGGAAGTCAGATCCTTCAATGGTATCAACATAGAGGAGGCCATCACTTCATTTCCAACAGCGTGTCACGATAAGACTGATAGCGAAGTGCGAGAATGGCTGGCAAATAAATTGATTGCAGGAAGATATAATGAGCCCCGTCTAATAGAACTAACGATGCCTGATCATTCTTCGCTGAAAGTGGATATTGATAATATCAACATCCATCAGTCCGATCAGCAGTTGTCAGTATCCAAAGTTAAGGATATCGCCATCGTCAGAATCAATAATGCTCTGGGAGATAATGATCTTATATCAAGGTTCGACACAGCCATAGATTCACTTATGGATACTGAAGGTCTGATCCTTGATTTACGTAATACGGTGAGTGGCGGTAATTCTTATGTCGCAAGAGGTATTATGGGGAGATTCGTAACCACCACGGAGGGCTATCAAATACATAGCAGCATGGAGCAATACGATGCGGGTCCAGCAATAGAAAGACGCTGGATGGAATATGTCAGCTCCAGAGGGGTGACCTATGATAAACCAGTAGTAATATTGGTGGGGAGATGGACAGGTAGCATGGGAGAGGGCTTAGCAATCGGCATGGAAGCTGCGGCCGGTGCCACCGTCATGGGCACAGAAATGGAACGTCTCGCAGGTGGCATGTATGATTTCTCCTTCGCACACAGAAATTTTGGTTATCAATTAGCCATGGAAAAAATCTACCATGTCAATGGCCTTGCGCGCGAAAGCTATATTCCTGATTTTTACTTTACACAAAGAACTAATCTTAAAGACGAACTATTGGATTCAGCTATTCAAAGTTTGCAATACTAAAAAAAGCTCAATCACATCCGTAGTTTTATAAGCGCGCTGCAACATGACTAATATACTACTGTGTCATGTGGCTAAAATTTATTTTTTCCAACTCATTGCATCGATGCATATCGTGTCCGATTATTGCTTATGCGGCTTTATGGATCTCAGTAGAAGAATGAATTTGACTATATACCAGCGCGTGGTGGTGATCCATTTTGCTCTACTTATTGACGATAAGTCTAAATATCTCCAGCCTGATGTAGACTGCTAAGCGTAGCAATCAAGGCGCATGATATAATCTGAATTTATCCAGTAATGGCCTTGATTCCTGGCAGCGTCTTACCTTCTAAATATTCCAACATAGCACCTCCTCCTGTGGAGATGAAGCTTACTTGGTCCGCCAGCCCAGCCTTATTGATGGCCGATACTGAATCGCCACCTCCTATCAGACTGTAAGCACCTTTCTGAGTAGCAGTCGCGACAGCCTTAGCGATGGCCTCAGTACCGACAGCAAAATTGTCAAATTCGAAGACACCTTGGGGCCCATTCCATAGTATGGTGGATGATTCTTTGATTACCTCAGAGAATGATTTGATGGTCTCTGGTCCGATATCCAATCCTTCCCATCCATCAGGAATTTCTCCTGTCGGCACGGTCTTTCGATTAGCTTCATTGCTGAAGTCGTCAGCAATCACAGTATCAGTAGGCAGATAGAAATCTACTCCATTATCTTTTGCTTTTTGTAAAATTTCCTTTGCCAGATCCAAATAATCATCTTCGCACAGAGAGTTACCTATAGATCCTCCCTTAGCCTTAGCGAATGTATAGGCCATCCCACCGCCGACGATAATATTCTGGCAGGTCTCAGTAAGTCTATCGAGTAATTTTATTTTATCGGATACCTTGGCCCCTCCCAAGATAGCAGTCAGTGGCCGAGCAGGACTATTCAATACATTTTCAGCATTTTCTATTTCGGATTGCATCAGTAAGCCGAAACCTTTCTCGTCCGCTTTGAAGTGATCCGCTACTACTGTGGTAGATGCATGCGCTCGATGAGCTGTGCCGAATGCATCATTGATAAATATATCCCCGCATTGGGACAGACCTGCGGCAAATATCTCATCGCCCGCTGCCTCCTCTTTATGAAATCGAGTATTTTCTAGAAGCAGAACCTGGCCTGGATTGAGCAAAAATGATTTACTTTTAGCCTCTGCTCCGAAGCAGTTACTCGCAAACTGGACTTCGATGCCGAGTAGTTCAGATAAGTGAGGGACGATGTGTCTGAGGGTATACTTATCGACATCTATGCTGCCATCAGCCTTGAGCCCCTTTTGTGGTCGACCTAGATGAGACATCAGGATGACAGCTCCTCCAGCATCGAGTACCGTCTTAATGGTTGGCAACGCTTTTCTTATTCTGGTATCATCAGTGATCTGGCGTTGATCATTGAGAGGCACATTAAAGTCGACTCTCATCAGCACTCTCTTGTTCTTATAATCGAAGTTTTTCATTTTGCTTAGTGTTTTATATGAATGCTAAATTAAAAAACCCAGCGCTGTAGCACTGGGTTTATATTATAATGTTTAGTCAGTCACAGTATCTTATTAATACTGAGCGACGAGATCAGCGAGTCTGGCTGAGTATCCCGCTTCGTTATCATACCATGCGACGACTTTTACCAAGTTGCCGAGGACATTAGTCATATCAGAATCGAATATGCATGAGTGCTTATTACCTATGATATCAGAAGATACCAGAGGATCAGTGGAGTATTCCAAGATGCCCTTAAGATGAGACCCTGCCGCTTCTTTAAATTTTGCGTTCACTTCATCAATGCTCGTCTCCTTATTGGTAATCACATTTAGTTCGATCATTGATCCTGTGATCACAGGGACTCTAATCGCAATAGCGAATAGCTTGTCTTTGATCGGAGGATATACCTTACCTACAGCTGCTGCAGCACCTGTGGTCGTAGGTATGATATTATAAGCAGCAGCTCTTGCTCTTCTGAGATCTGAGTGAGGAGCATCCTGTATACGCTGGTCAGAAGTATAAGCATGTGTAGTTGTAAGTGAGCCCTTATCTATGCCGAAAGCTTCGTCCAATACTTTGACGACAGGCGCTAAGCAATTAGTAGTACAGCTGGCATTAGAGAATACGGTAGAGTCAGAAGAGGCATCATCGGTATTTACACCGAGCACGACAGTTGTGATGCCTGCTCCTTTACCGGGAGCAGATATGACGACCTTCTTTGCTCCTGCATCGATATGCAGTTTAGCTTGATCTGCAGTTCTGAATACACCAGTCGCTTCTATCACTGTATCTATCTTCATCTCTCCCCATGGAAGTTTAGATGGATCACGCTCAGAAGAGGCAGCTACCTTCGTGCCACTAATAGTAATATGATCCTCAGAGGACGTGATATCGTGATTAAATTTACCATGAGCACTATCAAATTTGAGTAGATGTGCTAATGTAGCATTGTCAGTCAGATCATTGATAGCGACTACTTCTACATCATCCATCTCCCATAGATTTCTAAATGTCAGACGACCGATTCTTCCGAATCCATTGATTGCGATTCTTTTCTTTGCCATAAGCGTATTGGTTTTAAATTATTTAACTTCAAATGTGGTGGGTACTCAAAAGTAAGCAATTTGATAACCAAATTTAACTAATTGATCCAGACTAATGGTATTCGTAAGTTTTGCTATCGGCTCGAATTATGTTAAAATACCATTTAATATTTTGGAAACTAGTTTGTATGGCTGTTTGATATTGGATATTGCTCCAACTGTATATTCTACATTGCAGTGTATGATCTGATCATATAGCGATATGTACTTCGGGTATTCTCTGACATTAATAATCAGTTACAGATACGATTCCAAAATAAGAATAAGAATAGGCTATTGTATTCAAAATATTATTTCACGATCAACGATACTTATTCTCATTGGTTCTACAGCCATTAAGAAAATAATTATGACGCATGTTTGAAGATTTGTTGTGGTAATCTCTTGTTTATTCTGCTCGTCTAATTTTAGTCTCTGTGGTGATTTTTGTATAAAAAATTTCTGATAAATTATTTATTAGACAGGAGCTGTTTAGCTATATCAGCTTCATTTATTTGAGTTTGTGTGGATTTTTTATCAATCCAGTGTGGGTAGTTATCTCCATGATAAGAGCCATATTTATCATGATACAGATATCAGATTATGATCATATAAGAGTAAGATCTTAATAACTGTGTGTACTAATGTCAAACATGTGTCATGACTCATCCGTTATCATATTGGCTAATTAATTATGACAATAGTAGACCGCTTTAATCACAATATATGGCTCTTGTACTTCATCAATCCCTGCTACTCATTATGATATACTTGACGCTCATCACTCCAGGAATGACTTCAGCTCAAGAGACACACCCTGCTAATGGATTAGACCAGTATAGGTGGCAAAATCGCTTGCTCATTGTAAGTGGTCCATCTGATGACACCGAGCAGGCGGAAGCTGTGGTAAAGCAATTTTTACAGTCGGTGGAAGAGATGCAGAATCGCAAGATGCTTCTATTACTGGCGTATGAGGGGATAGCCACTAAGCTGAACGGAAGTACCCTCACTGTTGAGCTGTCGGAGGAAGAGCTGTCGCGCTATGTCATGACTTCTGGAGTATTCCAGATAAGTCTAGTTGGTCTTGATGGTCAGGTCAAACGCACTTGGAACAAGCCTCCTAATCCAGCGGAAGTTTTTGAGATTATCGATTCTATGCCCATGAGGATGAATGAAATCAGGAATAAAAAGAAGGAATGAGCTGTAACTTTTGAGATAAGATTCGGATTATATAATTTAGTAAAAATCCAAGAACGATGGTAAATCTAAAAGATCTCTGGATCGGGGATGAAGTTAAAATCATCTCTAAAGGACTGATAGGGAAATATGAGGGTGTAGGAGCTCAGAAACATGCCTTCGTGAAAATAGGTCAGAAGATGCACCTCATACCATCTTCAGATTTAGAACCATATACTCCAGTCGAAGAAGAAAAAGTTGATTTAGATCTGGCTGAAGAAGAGGCTGAAAAGAGCAAGCCATATGTTAGGTTCGAGCAAGTCATAGACTTACACATAGAGAAGCTCAATCCTGATTTAGTTAATGCGGATCCGGCGCGAATTCTGGATTTTCAGGTTAAATCCGCTGAAACTTTTTTAAGTGAAGCTACAAAGCGTAAGGTGTCGAGCGTCACCATCATCCACGGGAAAGGAACAGGCCAGCTCAAAGCTGAGGTTAAGCACCTCATTGGAGGTATTGACTCGGTAAGGCATAGCATTGACACTAATGATGGAGGTGCGACCGAGGTATTGTTTTAATGCTATTCTAACCACTTTTAGAATCATGTCCTTAGTGTTCATTAGTTAATCAAACTTCAGTAAAGCGGGTCATACCATTAGCCTCTATTTAAATGATCTACTCAGTATAAATATCAATCTATTGCAACACATACTACTCAAGACTATAATTCTTTTTGTTTCAAATTTAGACTACTCGGGAGAAAGTCTACCTAGACCAAGATATTGAAGATGGAAAAATTGATTTTAGTATTAGAACATGCTGTTAAGGCAAATATTCAAAAGTAGTATTAAGCCTTTAAGCTTGGAAGGAGATTATTAAAACTTACAAGCTAATTTTTGATATAATATCAGCGATAGGCTCAGTCAGAATTTGGATTTTCGATGACCGACTTTGACTATTAATTCAGAACTTACAGCCCATCATAATGACTATGATTACTGTCAAAGATTTATCCTATGCTATGTACTGACATAAGCCGATGTTTAATTGCTGTCCTGTAGAAATGGGATTACAGAATTTAATAAGACTTCTGGACATTCTTCTGGTATAAAATGCCCACTATCGACTTCTATACCTTCGACGTTTTCGGCGTACTGACTCCAAACTTCCATTGGATTATAGAGTTTGCCTATGATGCCATGCGAACCCCACATAAAGAGCAGCGGACATCTGATGATATTTTCACTATTGCGATCTACCCGATCATGTTGAAGATCTATGGTGGCAGATGCTCTGTAGTCTTCGCAGCTGGCGTGGATGGTATTTTGATCAAAGCACCTGAGGTACTCCGCCACAGCTTCGTCTGTATGGATCAAACGATGCTCTGGCTTAGCTCTGAATATTGAACTTAGAAAATATGCCGTATTACCTCCGATCAATGTCTCTGGAAAATCAAATGGCTGTATCAACAAAAACCAGTGAAAGTATGCGGATGCAAAGGCCATCGAGGTGTGGTCATACATGTGAAGTGTCGGAGCTATATCCAATAATACTAACTTTAATATTGCTTCTGGCGCATCTAAACTCATTCTATGAGCTACTCTCGCTCCACGATCATGAGCTATAAGAATAAATTGGGTAAAGCCTAAAGACTTCATTAGTAACAGCTGATCTTGAGCCATTACTCGCTTAGAGTAAGGCGTATGTTGAGCATCTGTTATGGGCGCACTGCTGTCGCCGTAGCCTCTTAGATCACTAGCGATGACAGTGTATTCCTCTGATAATTTAGCTATGACCTTATGCCACATCACATGCGACTGGGGATATCCGTGCAGCAGTAGTAACGGAGGTCCCGAACCTGTCTGGACATAGTGTATGTCTACAGAATTTACCTTGGCTGTATTTGATTGATATCTTATCATGATCTTTTGACTGGTAAGTTATCATGTTAATTCTGATAGCTATTTAAGTTCAAGGATATTTTGCTATCGCCAGTTTGGATTTAGTATTATGCTAACCATTACCGTAGCTGGAAGCACTTAATAAGCCCCAGAGAAAATGCAATAGGAAATTATGGATATTTAATATGACTTATTGATCTCGCGCAGTAATTCTGACGTTCAAGCTGATGCCATAAGTGGAGTGGCGGCATAGCGATGCTGTGTGATGCGTGACACGATGATGATAGTGAGCAGGCCACAGACCATCGCCGTCGTCCTGAAAGGGAAAAGTACCATGCCATCTTCAATCATCGGATAAGGCAGTAGTATAGGTAAGTGTAAGGTAGCGTCACCTCCACCGAATCTCAAGACGAACGCAAGGATAAATCCACACAGTGCACCTGCACGGTTGGCCTTAGGATCAAATAGTGCACAGCATAAAGCTGGAAATAGAAGGCAGTATACCAGATCGCTGCATAGGAACCAGAGTGCATACACACTTTCTATACTCAATGCTAACATAGTCGCTGCGAGACCAATGATAACAATGCTTCTGCGAAGTATGTTGCGCATTTTGGCTGCGGAAAGATCGGGTTCGAACAGGGGCTTATAGACATTGATGACTGCTAGTGTACTGGCGGATAACATAGAGGAGTCTATGGAAGACATGACGGCTGCGGAGATGGCACTGAGACCGATCATTGCGATAAGAGCTGGAGTCAAGTATCGTAAAACATACGGGAGAACGCTAGCATAAGACTCCGGCCCAGCTAATCCAAGTATGCTCCAGTCAGTGACCGCACCCACCATTCCGATTAGTGCAGCAGGAATAGCAATAATAATACATATAAGGCCAGCGCTGATCGAAAGCCACATAGCTGTTTTTTCATTTTTAGCCGCCAGTACTCGCTGGAAATAGACTTGCCATGGGATGCCACCAAAGACAAGCAACAGTCCCGTGTCGATCCAGCTCCAAAAGTGATCGCCCATCACGGCAGGCTGTGGTATGAGCTGGGCACTATGTCCAAACTGTAGCTGATAAGCAATCCAAATATCTGATATATTCCCAGAGGCTGAGATAATGAAGGGCATGACTAAGAGTAATCCTACACTGAGTAATAACAACTGAACTACATCAGTATAAGCGACAGACCATAGGCCTCCAACTACAGTGTATAGAATGCCAATCAAAGCAGAGGCTACGATAGCTGTCGATATATCCAATCCAATAATAACTGAGAAAGTCGTACCGAGAGCTGTCAGAATGGCTGCTATCCAAAATATCTCTCCGCACACGGCTGGAAGAAAGAATATGGCTGCCATCTTAGTTCCAAAGCGCTGAGCTAATGGATCCAGCATGGTGTTAAAGCGAAAGCGTCTCATCTTTCGCGCAAAGAATATGCCTCCAATGATTAGACTCAGGCCATAGCCCCACGGCGCTTGAACCCATAGCAAGCCACTTCCAGCTGCGGCCTCAGCAGTTCCGTTGATATAGCCTCCCCCGATCCAGGTAGCTGCCATAGTCAGCATAGCGATCCAAAGCGGTAGTCTACGTCCAGCTAGTAGAAACGAGTTGTCTTTCGATTTATCTTCTTTTTTGCTAGCCCAAATGCCTACGCCAAATATAAGTAAGTAGAATATCAACACTAATGCGAGCCCTAACCAATTAATCTGTTGATCACTCTGAGCTGCTAGCACAACTACCACTAATGTGATTATAGCGAATGCTATAAAAGGTGTTTTAGATTTCAGCGATTTAATCAATATAGTCAGTCCCTTTTGTACCTTGGTAAAAGTAATTAGTAAATATCAACTTGGGTAATAGAATTATAGCGTGGGGCGTACATGTATTTACTTCATTGGGTCTGCTCTCTGCTTTTATGGCGATTATAGCTATAGACAATTCGGAGTGGAGGACATGCTTCATATGGCTGCTACTTTCTTTTTTTATTGATAGCGTGGATGGGTCACTCGCTCGGCTGTGTCAGGTAGAAAGATATTTGCCGTCTATGGATGGTAAGAATATAGATTATGTGATTGACTTTGCCACATATTCATTGATTCCCGCATTCTTTTTCTATAAAGCTGAAATGGTGGATGACCAGCTGATGCTGATATCCCTCGCTTTCATTCTCATATCGTCAGCGCTGTACTATGGTAAGACGGGTATGGTAGAGGACGAGCAATATTTTATCGGCTTTCCGGTCCTTTGGAATTTCGTTGTTTTTTTCCAGTTCTTCGTATTTCAGAATGACCTAATGCTTAATTTTTACTCAGTTATCGTCATTGCTATATTGCACTTCGTACCCTTGAGGTATGCTTATCCGAGTAGGACTCGCAGGTTTTTTTATGCACATCTCTTCGTATCAATTTGCTCAGTCGCTGCTGCTCTATACATCTTGATAATATATGCTCGCCGTAGTAGCTTATCAGAATCAATAGTCATCATGGGAGCGACCTACTTCTTCATTTTTGCTATATATGATACTTTTCGGAAGCCAAAGTTAATGCATGATAATATTTGAGGCTGACACTTTGAACTAGTCTTTTAATAATAGCATTATATATATGTAATTAGTGTTCTAATGAGTTTATGCTCAATATAGATAAGCCATTAGGATTTATTACATTTGTTTGACTTATGGATACTTTCAGCCGTATTTAATGCTTTTCTCGAGTTTTTGGGCTTTAATATCTAATATTATCATTTTTTAACTAAAACCAATCTATGGCTAAATCGCAAGAAACATTTAATAAGAAAGAGAGAGAAAAGAAAAAAGCAAAAAAGAGAAAAGAGAAGTTAGAGCGTAAACAAAACAGGAAAGATTCCACCAGAGATGGTAACAATCTCGAAGAAATGCTCATGTATGTCGACGATGATGGAAATCTGGTGCCTGAAAAGCCAGATCCGACTCAGAAGATTGAAATGAAGATCGAAGACATCAATGTCAGTACTCCCAAGATGGAAGATAGAGCACACGAAGCCAAACATAGAAGGGGATTTGTGAAGTTTTTCAATGACGAAAAAGGTTATGGTTTCATCACTGATGCTATGACGGGTGAAAATATCTTCGTACACGCTGCAGAGTTAGATGAACCTATAAAGCAGCAGAACAAGGTCACTTATGAAGTGATCAGGGGCCAGAAAGGTCTAAATGCGATCAATGTAGCCGTCGTCAAATAAAGGCTAACTACAACGGCTTTGATTTAGATATCTTATACTGCATAGATACATTTTAAAGGGAATGTATGACGATTCCATTGACTCGCTGCTTCACACGAGTAATGATGGAATGGCTTCACTATCTGCTTCATCTAAATTAGTAGGCTAAATAAGGTGTAAAGAGAAATTAGATTTGGCGGTCTGAGGCTTATATTCAATCGCCTCGCCTTTGAATGTTACTTGAGGACAGTAATGCATGAGCACAACAATTATATTAAGTGAGTGCACTTGGATTAGTATTACGAGTATGCCATTTAAAAGGTAACTAATCACAGAATTTACTAATGATTATCTGTTCAAAGTTTTCTAACTCGCGAGCAATATAGCACTTCTGTGGAGCCAACAAGTCAAATTAATTTTTAAGCCTTCACTTAGACCAACTCAGCCTCCCAGCCAATGCCTAACCTAATGGTGTCCTTCAAAAACTCTGTTGAGCGCAGTAGCTCAATACCCAAATCATCAAGTCTGCTATATAAAAGACCACTTCATAAAAGTTTTCTGTGATACTTTAGCTAATGCCATCATACTAAAGTTCGAGCTCAGTATACCAAGTATTAAGCTTAATACAATACAATAACATGTCATCAATGTGTTAGACATATTTGTTCTCGATGTTGCCCATTATCGCTGAAATTTGAGCTGATATTCTGGACCGAAAAGATAGATTAGACAGGGAGAGGTGACTCTTGGTATATCGTGGCTTGTATGTATAATACGGAGAAAAGGATGATTACGACCCAGTGACAATATTATAAAAATAAAAATTTTGACAATGCTACGCTTTCCTTTAGTAGTAGGGGGCATCAATTTCCCAGTGCAAGGTCTTTTTGATTAACATAGTTAACTATAGAGCAAGTTTATTGAGGCCATTGAAACACTGACTCTTATCAAGAGCCGCCGCAACCGTCAATAAATGCATGAAATACATTGCCTGCTTTGACTTCAAATCCCGCCTTGAGTAGGATCGACTGATCAGCATCATAGTCTACAGTTAGACCTGGGCCATTAATTTGCTGATTGGATTCTATTCTGCGAGACGATTCATAGTCTTTACTAATAGTCTGAACTCCAGTCAGCATGTTTCCTTGATTCATGGTGTATTCGTAGGGTGCAGCGTTGATTGTTGCCGATCCGTAGATGGAGCAATTTCCATTAGCATCTGACACTTCTAAGTTATAAAGTCCTGGTGCTAAGCCTGTATTTGATACTACATTGCCTAAGCTATCCTTCCAAGTATAGATCAACATAGAGGTGCCTCCTGTTGCTTCAGCATATAAACTACCGTCATCCATCTCAAAGCAGGATTCATCGAGAGCGTAAGGGGCTGAGATGAATTGTAATGGAGGTAATCCAATCAAGGTCACACTGTCCATAAGTGAGCAACCTGTCGTCATGTCGGTACAAGTAATAAAATAGTTCCCAGCTGGTAGATCATTAGTATTTACTGAAGCGCCCGCCTCATCTTCCCATAAGTAGCTGTAGCTTCCTGAACCTCCTGTGGCAATTCCATATAACTGACCGTCACTAATCCCAACACAAGTTTCAGGATCTGCATACGGACTTATAATCCAATCAAAAGATTCATCAACCAGGACACTGTCAGTCAGCACACAGTTATTATTATCAATGATAGTAATGTAGTATATACCGGGGGCCAAATTAATGATATTCTCACTAGTCGCTATTATGGCTCCCGTATTATCTTCCCAGCTACTGTAATAGGGCGCTGAACCTCCACTTAGCATGGTCGTGATTGCTCCATCATCAGTTACTTGACAGGTAGCTTCGGTCACGGAGAAGGTTGCTTTCAGCTCCAGGGGTTCAATTATATCTACAGAGTCCACTGCAAGACAATTGTTGGCGTCAGTAATGGTCACATAAAATCTACCTGGACCTAAGTTACTCACTGATGGAGTCTGATCAGTGGTGGACCAAGTATAGCTGTAAGGAGCTGTTCCGCCTGCAGCTGCTACTGTGGCAGTACCGTCTTGAGCTGCATAGCAGCTGATGTGCCTGATAGTATCTTGATTACTGACTAAAGCAGCTGGCTGAGTGATATTGACAGAATCTATAGCTCTGCAACCATTGTTATCCGTAATAGTGACGAAGTGCTTGCCAGGTGTAAGCCCTGAGGCACTTTGATTAGATTGATTATTGGACCACAAGATCTGATATGGCGCGGTACCTCCCGAGTAGTTAACAGTAGCTGAGCCATCATTCTCATTGTGGCAGCTAATGTTTTGCTGATTTACAATTTGCATGGTGATGGCTGATGGGGGCTCACTTATTGTGATAGCAGCTGAAGATATACAGGTATTGGCATCTGTGGCAGTTATACTATAGACACCAGCAGGCAGTCCAGATGGTGATAGGCTACTTTGGCCTGATGACCATTGATATGTCAAGCCACCTGACCCTCCAGACAACGCTGCACTAAGAGCACCATCCGTACCTCCAGCACAATTGACATCAGATATTTTTGTTAAGTTGATGGATATAGGCGCAGGATTTTGGACTATGGCAGAAGTCGTATTCGTGCATTGATTAGCATCAGTCACTGTCAAGAGATACGTGGCTGGGCTGAGACTGGTGACTGATGATGACGTAGAGAGAGGCGTACCACTAGCGGTCTCCCAATAGTAGCTATACGGTCCGCTACCGCCAGACACTGTAGCGGTGACAGATCCATCATTAGCATCATAGCAGCTAAGATCTGAAGCGGTGGCTGACACTGTGAGACTGCCATCACACACCGCTACAGGCTCTGTGCAGATCTCTAGTGTCCATCCTACTAAAGCCCCACCATCACCAAAAAAGGCATCTGAGATAGTTAGCACCCAGTCTCCTGTCGGATCTGTATCAATAAATTCATCGAAACTGGTCAAGGCCCGATAGGCTAATCCATCGGTAGCGGGGCAAGGTATGTCAGCATAAGGCTGGCCGTCTTGATCAAAATTCAAAAATAAGTCATCTTCCGACTTGCAGATATCAGTCAGTAAGATACTCGCGTCCCCAGCTGGACTTGTCAGACTCACTGTAAGATCAGATATGTAGCTGTGATTAATGTTAAGTGGTATTATGTTAATATCTACAATAGGGCCGCTACCTACTGGCACGGTAAGCGTGGATTGAACTGTCGGCTTACCAGATGAACTTATAGTCATTGGCATGTTCTGAGCCGAGTATTGCTGACAGTCTAAGGTTAAGGTTTTGAATGATCTGGTAGCTGATGGTGTACCCAGAAATGGATTAGAAGTATTGCATGCATTCAGGCTAAAGACTCTCCAATAGTACTGGGTGTTTTCCACCAGGCTGTGGAGTCTGAGCGTATCAGTGGTACTGTAGTGAGCAAAGACAGCAGCTGAAAAATTGGAAGAGGTGCTATATTCTACATAATACGAGCTGGCCCCAGATACAGTATTCCACTCTATCACTGGTGATAGGCTGACATCTATTTGATTGTGCAATGGCGCAGTGAGTCCCGTTTGACCTGGTGTACTACTCGCAGTAGTGACAGTGAAGCTGCGAGGTCCAGTACTGGAGGTGCCATTTACATTGGATACAGTAAGAGTGGCTGAGAGCTGACCAGAGAAGCTTGTTGATACCGTGGGACTTGCCAATGTCGAGCTGTTAGGGGATACCCCTGCACCAGAGAAAGTCCAGTTATAGTTCGTACCAGGATAGACTCTCTCGCTGGTATTTATGAAGTTAATATCCTGGTTAGGGCTGCATAATTCTATTGTAGTCTCTTCTGGAGTAAAATCAGCTATGGGCGCGCATCCGCACATGTTAGAGTTGGCGAGTATGGCTCTACGCGGACTCCCTTCCTGAGCATCCATGACGACTGAGATCCGATTTGCTTGGTCCGCAGTGAACGTGTTCATACATATATCATTACTGTAGTCCATGTAGTTCTCGTACATATCATTACCAGGATCAGATGGACAACTATCGACGCCTGAAGGACAGCCCGCCGAGGAAAATGACTGTCTGGGTGTATCTTGGCAGAAATCATCAATACCGCAGGGCCCATCGCCCCAGATATGAATCAAGCCCAGCCAATGACCTGTCTCATGCGTCAGGGTACGACCCATATTATAGGGAGCTCCACTCGAAAATGGGAGCGTTTTACTCCCTATTGTTTGATACTGTACCACTGAGCCGTCAGTTGCAGCTGACCCATTGCCAGACTGAACGCCGGCGAGACTAGCAGCTTCAGGCAGCTGCGCAAATCCAAAAAGACCAGTTACCAGCTCAGCTGTCCATACATTATAATATTGATTGGGGTTCCACTGAGTAGCAGGCTTAATTTGCGACTCAAAGTAGGCTTGATCATAAGGAGGAGCTGTGAAGCTTAGGTTATTGCGATTGATTCGATTGATCCCAGCTTCTGCTAGGCAATTGCCAGATGGGTCAATCTGCGCTAAGCAAAATTGTACTTTCGTATCAGCTGCCACATTTTGTGTAGAGCCAGAGAGATTGGCAAAGTCTTGATTGAGTTGTTGCAGTTGTGCATTAATGTACTGAGCATCAATATTAGGTGTAGCGCCTGTGGCCTCACCATTATGGATGATGTGAAAAATGATAGGTAAGGTGATGACTTGATTACTATTGAAGCCCGTGGATTTCTTTCCGTTTGCTTTTCTATTGTTTTTTTCTTTCAAGCGCTTAGCCATCCATTTCTCAAAATCTGATGCAGATCCACGATCAGGATTTTTGCGTGCTAAAGATTGATTGTATTCTGGTGTACTGCAGCGGACCTGTTTGTTTCGTTGTGCATTGATGGGGTGCTGTGCTATTCCAATAAATAGTAAGAGTATAAAGATTCGAATGCCCATCTTGTTATATAATTAATTGATTTGATATTATGGATCTATAATTAAATCCAATAGGTAATCTTACAATTGAAAGACGAGCGAAGAAAGCAGTTTCCTATGAAGGGGCTGCAAAATTGTGTTAAAATTTAAGATAGATTAATATAATAATTATATAATATATAATAATCTACAAATCAATTGTTTATGAATTATTTTATAGTATAAAGCTTATTTGTCTAAGATATTAGCTTCCACTAGTAGCTTATGTGCAGCTTTTTCTTTGTCTTCTTCCACGTACAGCTCGATATGTCCGAAAAGTCCAGCGTGAGCGGAGTCCTTTTTATCTATCGTGAAGCTCACAATATCTGCTTCCTTTAAAATATGCTGCGCCGTCTTGATTTTTAATTCTGAGACGCTAAAGAATACCATCGATTTTTCCATAATCCAAAACTTTTAAGCTTAACAATTATACGATACTATAGGTTCCAGTTTATTTCTCATTAGTCATGACATACAGCTTTCGACTGTGGCACAGAAAGTACTTGATTAAGATACTTCAAGGCCTGGATAAAGATTGATAGAGTCAAGGGCACTATAATTTAATATAAGTCCTGCATTTAGGTGTCTGCGCTAGATTTCTGCTTAGAGTCGATAGGCAAAATTTAATTCAGGTAGAGAGGAACTTGAGCTATTCAAGATGGCTGAGGAAATCCTAGACTCGCATATAAAATTATCAGCTGGGATCTTGATAACTGGAATAGTCGACCCACATATTCCGGACTGTTCCGAGAAAGAAAGTTGAATGGAGAAGTTGATTAATGATAGGATTCTTATCAAAAACCATATAGAGTTACTTACTTAATCTATATGATAGTAAGAGTGAAATTCTACCGATCAAAATGCCATGAGATTTTTCCATGGAAAACCTCGGAGAACCAATTCATACTCATGCTTAAGCATGGAAGGTCAATGAGTTGTAGAGAATAAAGTAAACTAACCAGATAAGGTTTTGGAAAGAGAGGAATAAAAAGCCACTAAGAAATCTTTGGTTTAGTATAGTTTTTTCATGCTTATGATTCTTAGTGGCTTATAGTAAGTTTTTGTACTTTAATTCGATCTTCAATAGTATAACGTGGATAGATGAATAGCGCTGCTTGCAATGTCGTAAGCATGTCAATTATCTTGGATAAATTGACTGATATCCTTGACAGCTTCTAAGCCCTTAGGGCCGAATTCAGCTTGGCCAAAAAAGGAATGTAGCGAGTTTTCGTACCGTTTGAGTTTGACAATATTACCTAACTCTTTGAGCCTCAAGGCAAAGGCTTCGCCCTCATCTCGTAAGGGATCCAAGCCAGCCGTCAGTACAAAGCAAGGAGGCAAGTCTGATAGTTTGTTGGAATAGATGGGAGACAGCAGCGGGTCTCTAAGATCGTGATGATCAGGTATATAGTTAGCGCTGAATAATTCCATCAGGTGTTTTGTTAAAATCAGTCCTTCATCATACTCTTGATAGGAGCCTCGCTTGTCACTCTGGCAGTCTATGACTGGGTATATGGGTACGATGCATCTGATGGATTCGCGATAGCCCTTATCGATTAATAAAAGGGCAGATGTGATACTTAAGTTGCCACCAGCACTGTCACCCATAATAATCACTTCTGTCATTTTCCTATTCAGGTATTCGGGATGCTTGATCAGATATTCTATAACTTCAGTCACCTCAAGAAGCGCCACTGGAAATTTTACTTCGGGTGATAGCTGGTAGTCTATAGATATCACGGTGTATCCAGTCTCAATTGCCATGCGTCTGCACTGCTGATCGTGAGAGTCCAAGTCTCCGATACACCATCCTCCACCATGAATAAAGCAGATAATAGGCGTATCGATGTCAGCATCTTTATCTTGGTATATTCTGACTGGTACCTGCCTATCCGCACTAGGTATGGTGCTATTCCTGACAGATGCTACAGGCAGTTTGGTAGCGTAGTCAGTCCTATCTGAAAGCTTCTTAAATTGCCTTCTGACTTCTAATACATCGGTGCCCTTGTAATCTTTCAGCATTTTGAGGACTAAGCCAGATTTGTAATGAATTGGACCATGCCGTGTATATGTGAGGAACCTATATAGCAGGACCAAGAGGATAAACACCGCTATCATAATGATGGGAATACCAAGATTCATGTCAATAATTTTCTAGTGAAAATTTACATCATTTAATGGGAATAATGGCGCAACGTTTGAGGTAACATTTGTCATATGAGTTTAAAATGCTCAATTAGAATATACTCCTACTTCCAATAGTCACGTATGACATGCTCAGAATGATGGCCGATGAGAACTAATGCGAAGCTCTCCAATTCAGTAAATAGCTGATGACCATACCTACGGATCCGATGGTCGACATGATACTGCTATGATCATGAAAGAATATACCATAAGCTGTAAGCACGATGGCGCTAAATGTAAATATGGTCATCACAAATTTGTTTCTGTGCTTAACATACCCCTTGCCTATGATCCACCCGCCGATGAAAATGGAAGTAATCACCAGTGATATCTCCACAGCAGGATGGCTCATAAAGCTCGTAAAGCCTACTGCTCCGAATGATAGTAATATTGGTAAGGCAAGGCAGTGTATTGCGCAAAGAAAGGAAGCAGATAAGCCTACTACAGTAGCTCGATTATGTGTTTTGTCATCATTCACAGATACAAAGATATCTATTTGCAACAATGTTTCAAAGAGCTGTCTTAGTATTTCGCACTTTTACCTCTATCTGGCAGACTGTTATTGATAAAATCCCTGATGTCCTCATTAGCAGTTTTTAAATCTTGTGACCTCAGATACATCATGTGTCCGCTCCTGTATCCTTTAAAGGAGAGCCTGTCTTTCATTTTGCCGCTAGGATCCAGCTGCCACATCGTATATTTAGCATTGTAGTAGGTCGTAGCTCCATCAAAATAGCCTGACTGGATCATCACATTGAGATAGGGATTTTGAGCCATGGCTTGGCGCAGATTTTCACCGGTATGATCATCACTCCGATCCCACGGATGGACAGGGCCAAACATGTTGTATTTTATATCCGTTTTATAATTAAGTTTTTCTCTAAGATAATAATTGATCGCAGGGGTGAAGGAATGCAGCCATGAGGTAAGCTCAGAGTTGTAGTCTGGCCTGGTGCCTGCTTGCTTCTTATCTATCCCCAAATACCTAGAATCTAACCTACCCACGGTGAATCCCTTATCTCTCATCAGGTCTTTCCAGAAAAATGAAGTTGGTACGTCTAAGTTATTTTCTAAGATAGAAGCTTCACTTAGTCCAGAGTAGAAGGCCATTTCTTTAGCCGTTTGCTTTTTAGTAGTCTCATCTAAGAATCCGCCCATGTACAGTCTCGGGACTAAGGTATTAATGGTATAGTCTTCTACCTCGGCGAGTACATCATCGAGGTCCTTTGTCTGTAGTTCAGGAGGTAGCATCTTCTGATACCAAGCGGCTGCAGCAAAATAGGGTAGACGATTAGCAGCCATAATAGGTCCGTCTCTTTCAATTCCGAGCTCCGTAGGTGACACCAGTATGACCCCATTAAGATACATCCACTGCCTGTTCTGTAATTCTAACGCTAAGCCTGAAACTCTGGTGGTCCCATAGCTTTCACCGATCAAATATTTGGGGGATCTCCAGCGGTTTTGACGACTGACGAAAGTATTAATCCAATCAGCTAAGTATTTTACATCAGCATTGACACCGAAAAATGTCTCTTTAGCTGCTTCTTTATCCAAAATTCTTGAGTAGCCTGTGTTCACTGGATTAACAAACACGATATCTGCTATATCTAAAATAGAATAAGGATTTTCTCTCACACCGTATGGCTGGGTAGGGAATCCTTCATCATCTATATTAAGTCGGTAGGGGCCAGTATAAGCTACATGCATCCAGACTGAAGCCGACCCCGGACCACCATTGAAGGAGATGACTAACGGTCGTTCTGACTGGTCCTCCATACCTGATTTTTGATAGTAAGTGAAGAAAAGTGAGGCTACAGTCTTACCGTCTGCATCCCAGACAGGCTGGGTGCCGCAGGTAGCAGTATAGCTGACAGGCTTACCCTTGATAGTGATGGAGTGACTGGTGACGACTGTCGTATCGGCTGGAAGTGATATATCTTGAGCTGCTAAGGTCAGCGCAGCTATGGTCGTCAGTAAAATAAGTATAACATTCTTCATAATATCGTATTGCGGTAATTCTTCGGTCAGCGAATAGCTAAGATAACTATACGAGAGGGTAAATGAAATTGATTGGATGATATCTTAGATTAGAAGATACTGCCCTTCTATTGATCAGGCGAAATTTCTTTCGGAATAGGGTGTAATCTCCCCGAGCTCCACATATCGCTTCAATAGATATAGGTACATCGCCCAGCAATAACTTGATCTTCTAAAATGATCGTTTGTTGAGTTCCAATCTCGATGATAGAATTCTACCAGCGTGCCGCCAGCGTGTGGGTTTAAATTGAATCCGAATGAGGTATCAGTCCAGTCATCGTCAGCATGAGTCATTTTCCATGCTATGGATTTGGCATATTCAACATGAGTAACAGTCCCCCTCCAATCATATTCTGGTGAAAAGTAGAATCTATATACTGAATGCAGCACTGGGCTGCCAGAACTGTTTAAAGTCCACCAGCTACATAGACCATTTGCTGTTGTGATGGCATCAAATACGATAGCTGGAATCTTATTGATGTATACATCATGTAGAATGCTACACATTCAAGTCGATCTAATGAATTAATGAGCGTAAGGAGTACTTCTGAGCTATCCCGCAGTTCTGATTTTAGTATTTTCCTGGATCCAGCATCCTACAGTGAAAGACTGACCCTCTTTAAGGTTTCTGACAAAAATATCTTCATTAGTAGGCATGTACTGTCTATACTGAGAGATCCATTTATTGGCTTCGTCTGCTGCTGAGGGATCTACTTGCTTCGCTTTTTGAAACATATCAATGGCAGGCCACGTCACAATTTGACTTTCCCAACCTCTACCCGGACCGCAGATAGGTCCACTAGAGGCATATAGCTTGCCGATGAGTAGGTAGGGTTCACCCCAGTCTGATTTAATGGATGCTGCCTTGAGAGCGTACCTTCTTGACTCCGGAAAATTCTTGATATCCCGATAGTATATCTTAGCATTTAGCAGAGTATACTTAGCTTTCTTATCTAGATCTTGGGTTTTCTCCACGAAGCTATCGAACAAGACGACCGCTTCTCTGAATTGACCGTCATTATAGGCATTGAAAGCTTGCTTGAGTGGTCCTTCTGGCGGAGGTGGCACGTAGCAGTTAGTGCTCTTAGCACTGGCTAAAGTCAGCATATTTGGATGATCCAGAGGGCATTCTCCCCATCGCAGTTTTCTGGTGATATCACCTATGACTTCACAGTCTTTTTCATCAGCGAGGTATTCTGGATAATACTTAGCTGCATAATAATCACAGGGGTAAAAGCCTTTCAGACCTTCTAAAGCTTCAAGCCGCTTGGGTGAATACTCGTTAATGATCTCCCACGATTCACATTTATCTTCGCACTCATCCATTCCCTTTTCTATAGCACCGAATATAAGATTAGCATACTTACTACCTTCCTCATATGACATCTCTTCAGCCACGATCTTATCGTAAAGCAGTTTAGTAAAAGGGTTAATCACAAAATAGTCTACCTCTGTGCCTTTCGCATCGAATGCAGCTTTGAGTCTTCTGAAAGCTTCTCCCTCAGGTACATAATCAGCGAATGTATAATAACTATCAAAGCCCAACCGAGCATTCACATAGTCTGCGTCCTCAGGATGGCACTCGATTCTTTTATTGTATATTCCAAGGATGCTGTCCGCATATATTTTTCTATCAGCTTCGGCTGAGGCTTCTGTGAAGTAATGCTTATATAGCTTCACTCCATCATCGAATTGGTATTTGACCCGTCCATTGGCGGCAGGGGCTAAGCGATAAGCCTTCTGCCAGAGCGGCAGAGCATCGTCGAAGTTCTTCAGTTTAATCTGGTCTCGGTATAAGACGTATGCTGTCTCGGCTTGATCTCTATCTCGCGGGCTGAGTTTGGCTAAGGTCATGCAGGGATTGTCAGGCTCGCTGACTGCTTGAGGAGCGGGGTCTACGGGTGCTTTGACTACAGGAGTAGTCGTGGTAGAGCAGGCTATGGTCAAGCATGCAATGCATAGTGTCGTAATAATCTGGTTAAAAACTTTCATACGTTACGGTTTCTTTGTTCCACGTGTTTAGAATAATGTACAATATATCAGTTATGGCGCAAAGATTGTATTGGCCTAATGTTATTAAGCTTCATTTATCATTTCCATAACGAATTACCCAGTGCTATAAGTTTGTCATCTGATTGTCGTCTGACTTGATGATGGATGTTGCTTCCTTCTATTTTACACTCAGATATAAGATGATCATTGATAAAACTTTCATGCTTGAACTGGACGCTTAATTCTGTTAGGTTCCTGTATCCTGACTCTTGACGTGGGGCACTATCCAATAATAACCTAATAGTGCTGATATTATTGACATGACTATTCCAATCTAAGTCATTCCAGCTGATGTGTTTTTCGATACTGCGGTCTACACTCTTTAATTTATGCAGTCTGACAGCGGGAGAGGACAGTACCTGCTCTGGCACATGGTTATAAAAGGGAAATGCAGGAATTTTAATCATCTTTTTGCTATGGAGATTTATGAGGCCCCAAGTGGAGGTAGCCATGGCGATTACTTCTGACTGCTCATTGCTTACAATGTAGTCTCTGTAGGCTAAGAGTCTGTTATACCCTGCGGGGTAGGTATTTATCGTTATTGTTTCTCCGAGTGCAGGAGTTGTAACGATGCTGAGATGTTTTTTGAGTAGTATCCAGCTCAGATTATTTTTTTCTAAATCCCATAATGACACTTTAAGGTCTATGGCATTAAGCATAGAGGCGTCTTGCATAAGCTGAATCATGCTTGATGGTTTAAGCAGCTTAGCGGGATCTATTTCACTCGTTCTGATCTGATAATCAGCCTTATATCCAATGGCATCTTTCAAATTAACAGTGTTGCTTTATTAATAATAAAGGAGTTCAAGGGTAAGGGCCGATCTTATTAATATGTAGTTATGTGATAATAAGGATAATACATATATATTAATTTTTTAATATGTATTCATATTATGATTTTTTATTATATTTGCTCCATCGAAGCTATTTCCTTGAATCTGAAGTAACTCGATATCTAACCTAAGTTGCCACCTGTCCTGATCATAGATCCTTCAATTAGTTGATAAAACTCTGCTCGATAAATAAGGAAACTATGGTAATCTCATTATTTGAAAAATTTAAGTCTATACCCGCTTTAGGATTGGCTTTCTTTCTATGCATCGGAGCGATGCATGGACAAAGGACTATTTCTTGCGTTGGTAGTTTTAATCTGTCTATGCCAGACTGTGAAGTTGGTACAATAATTACGCCAAACATGGTGGTCGCAGGATCGTTAGACACTGCAGTAGCTGAATATAATATTATTGTAAGAGACAAACATGACAATATTCTTCCAGAGGATAAAGTCACTGGTCATCACATTGGGCAGACAATCACCTATTCCTTAATACAAGGTCCTGAAGCCAGTGGTCAAAACTCATGTTGGGGAAGCATCTTTGTTGAAGATAAAATAGCTCCCATCTTTCCTTCTTGTAGCAGCACTCAAATGATGACTACAGTAGAGTGTTTCTCTATGGATGAATTTACTATTCCAGTAGAAGATAATTGTGACCCGTCACCTGAACTTATCTTAGTTGATGAGATTCCTGTAGAGACGGCTTGTAATCAGATGGACAACACTATAAAGAAACTGCTCAGAAAGTATGTCGCAATAGACGCTAGTGGAAATGTTTCGGATACTTGTGAGTTCGTCCTTAGTGTTACTAAATTAGATATCGAACCTTCTAATCCCCAGATTGAAGGGCCACGTGATACTGTACTACAATGTAATACCTTTGAGTTAGACTTTCAGGGTCATCCAGATCCCATCATGGCTGGAGTTCCTATCTTTCTCACGGGCGGAGATACCGTTTTTCTCTTTCCAGATTCGTCCATTGCCGTATGTAAGTTAAGTGTCGTATATAACGATGAGGTAATCCTCGATACAGACTGTACGAAGAAATATATAAGATCATGGACCCTAATTGAAGGCTGCCTGAACAGTCCTGAACAGAGAACATTTGTGCAACAAATTACAGTCATGGATTCTATAGCTCCCACCTTAGAACCCACAGCTGACATAGAATTATTAACCAATGGCGATGGACAATGTATCGCAGTAGAGGCCATCCCAGTCCCAGATTTTTCCGATAACTGTATTGATAAAGAAGACTTAAGCTTATTCTATAAAGTCAATTTTCGCGAACCCAGAATTTTATTTACTGGACAGCCGATCAGATTCGAAGAAGGTATGAATACTTTGGAATTTATCTTGTTTGATGGATGTATTGGGAATAATTCAAGCGTAGTTAATGAAACTAGAGATACAGTTAAAATATGGGTTGAGGATAAAACACCACCCGTATGTATTGCTGAGAGTAAATCTGCTGTCAGCTTAAATAATGATACGGGTGAGGTCGTGATTAATGCCAGCGTCTTAGATGAAGGAAGCAAGGATAACTGCTCCAATAAGGTGAAGGTATTTGCGAAGCGTGATACGGAGGGCTGTAATTGTCTAGAAGAAGACGCGGAGCGTAGATATAGTGACTTTATCTACCTAGGTAGAAGAGGGGAGCATGATTATTACCTTTCTGAGGATGAAGTAGTAGCGCCAAAGGCTTTTCAGATCGCTAATGCTATGGGTGGATATGTGGTTACCTACAATAGTCAGCGTGAACTAAATTTCGTGAGAAGGGTAGTCAGAAATTATGGGCTTAATATAGCTAATCCGCCTCTGGCTAATATTCCCTTTACAGTAGGCTATTCTGACGTGTGGGTTGAAGGCGAGTTCGAATGGGAGAGCGATAGTGACTTCATGCTGGATTTTATGAATATTAATAATATAGAAAATGACTACGTAATGGGGACGTCTGTCAATGCGCTTCATAATACCTATAATGGTAGAGAAGACGCCAAGAGATTTGTTCTTGAAGTAGACACACCATGCGGATTCAGCGAAACTATTAGACTCTGCTGCGTAGATGTATTTGAGGGAGCGCCTGTTACATTGAGAGTGATGGATAAGTGGGGTAACTTTACTGAGTGCTCAGATACAGTACTCGTGCAGGATAAGACACCACCACGAATAGCGTGTCCTCGAAATATGGAAATTTCTTGTGTAGTGGATATCACGGATCTCTCTCAATTTGGAATGCCGACGGCAGAAGATGCATGTGAAGCTCAAATCAGAGAAATAGCTCCGGTAAGAAGAATAGATGCTAAATGTGGCATTGGTACCATCACCAGAAGATTCATCATTAGAGACGGTAACGGCGAGCAAAGGTGTAATCAAGTGATAAGAGTCACTAATGATGCTATTAGAGAAAGCTTAGAAGTTATTGATCCACTTTCAATTTATATTCCAGATAGTCTTCCAGCGTTAGGAATTGTGGACATGAATGGTATGTGCGATTTTGATATTGATAGATTACACCCAGATTCTCTTCCCGCTCGATTTAGTCCTCAATTCACCGATAATGGTATTTGTACAAATCTATGGGTTGGGTTTGAAGATGATCGCTTCGTGGTACCAAATGCGAGTGTAGGCTCATGCTTTAAGATAGTCAGAAAATGGCTCATCTTAGATGAATGCTTTTTTGATACCATTACTGGAAGCATAAAGGTTGACACAGTATATGAATATGATCAATCTATTGTAATCACTAATTCCATAAAGCCAACCATAACATTGACAGCGAATACCGAAATGATGGCTTGTAATATTGATGGCAACTGTGAGAAAGGTAGTATTACCTTAGGAGCTAATTTTAGCGACGATTGTACGAGTCCTGCCGATTTAATTTGGAGCTACGCCATCGATCTAAATTTTGATATGCCAGGCGATACTGTAGATATTAATGTATCAGGAATTGGGCCAAGAGTCCTTTTAAGCGGTATGGCCAGTATGTACCCCATAGGGAAGCATAAGATTACATTCTTTGTTCAGGATAGATGCGCTAATACACAAGCGCTTGTCCACGAGTTCGAAATAAAAATATGTGAAGAGCCGACTGCGGTCTGCCAGAGCCTGACTCAGCCGCTACACCTATTTCCAGATCCACCAAGATCTCCTGATGTAGATGGCAATGTGTTGATGGATAGTGTATATATGTGCTCACAGGCAGATTGGTTCCAACCGACGAAAGGAGGAGGTAGCTATCACCCGTGTGATGTTCCTCTTGTCTACAGTTTTTCAAGGGATACGACAGATACAGAAAGATGTTTCACCTGTGCCGATCTATGTGCGCCGCGAGAAGTCACCATATTTGTGACAGATACTTTCGGTAATGTAGATTCATGCATCAGCACGATGACGCTCACTGATCCGAAAGGCCTCTGTCCGCCAATCACAGTGACTAATGCTGGTCCAGATCAGCAGATTTGTTCTGATGCTCCTACGGTTAATCTCAATGGAACAATCGGAGGCGGAGCTGTCAGTGCGACGTGGGTTGGAGGTAATGGTACCTTCGCACCCAGTAGAAATGTTCTGAATCCCACGTATACACCGACTGGACCTGAGATTGCAGCTGGATCTGTAACGCTGACCTTATCGCCAAGAGGAGCAGCACCTAACTGTGATGCAGATGACTCGGTGGTGATTATGATTAGCCAGGCAATAGTAGCAGTAGCAGGTCCGGACCAGACGCTATGCGAAGGCACAGTAGCCGTCATAAATGGGTCGCCAGCTGGTGGAACTTGGACTACCAGTGGTAATGGTACTTTTAATCCCGCGATGAATCGATATACACCTGGAAGTCAAGACATTAATTCTGGCTCTGTAACTTTGACGTATACCACTGCTAATCCTCCAGGTCCTTGTGGTCCTGATTCGGATGCATTGATTTTAAGAATTTTACCTGATCCAACTGTCACGCCACCAGCCGGAGGCAATATGAGCTTCTGTGAAGGTCAGACGGTAAATCAGATTGCATTAACTGGAAGTACAGGCGCTAGATTTAATTGGACTAATAGTAATACAGCGATTGGGCTGGCAGCGAGCGGAAGAGGAAATATTCCATCCTTCACAGCCGTCAATAATGGAAATGCTGACATTGTATCTACCATCACGGTCACGCCATTTTCTGTCGGCCCTAATGGTAATAACAACAATGGTAACGGCGATGACTGCGTGGGTGACCCGATACAGTTCACGATAACGGTATCGCCAGGTGTCACAGTAGATGCAGGAGAAAATATCAATATATGTTCAGATGATGCGACTGTGCAGTTAGCAGGAGCCATTTCAGGCATAACGACTGCAGGAAGTTGGATAGGAGGGCAGGGTACATTCAACCCAAATAGAAACTCACCGACGGCCACATACACATTTTCACCAGGGGAAATTAACGCAGGTTCGATCACATTGACGCTGAGATCAGCGAATCCGCCAGGACCCTGCCCCAGTGTAGATGATCAAGTCACGATCAACATTTCAATGGTGACAGTGAATGCTGGGCAAGACATTACCACGTGCGGGGATGACTCTACAGTTACCTTAGCAGGTGTAATATCAGGATCAACGACCAATGGAAGATGGGTTGGAGGTGCTGGAACATTTTCGCCAAGCCGAAATGTGCCTAATGCTATGTATACGCCGACTCAAGCTGAAATCAATGCTGGAGCAGTCACACTAACATTACGCTCTGGAGCAATAGGCGCCTGTCCTGCTATGGATGATCAAGTGATCATTAACATTAATCAGGCAGTCTCCGTAAATGCTGGGGCGGATATCACGGTCTGTGCGGATGATGCTCAAGTGACCTTAGCTGGTGTAATCTCTGGTTTAGTGACTACGGGAAGGTGGGTAGATGGAGAAGGTACCTTTGATCCTAATAGAACCACGCTTAATGCCACGTATACGCCTACACAAGGAGAAATCATTGCTGGTACTGTGACACTAATTCTACGATCAGATGATCCAGCGGGTCCATGTCCTAGTACTGATGACGCAGTGACAATTATAATCTCTGAAGGTGTAGATGTCAACGCAGGCGAAGATCAAACCGTGTGTGAAGATGTCAGCACTGTGTCCCTCGCAGGTTCAGTGACAGGTCAGGTCATGATTGGAAGATGGGAAGGCGGTCAAGGGGTGTACACGCCTGGTAGGAATTCACTAAATGTGACCTATACGCCTACACAAGCAGAAAAGAATGCAGGTTCAGTGACACTCACACTACGTAATAGAGGCAATATTAGTCCTTGTACGGTAGTCAGAGATATGGTGACCATTAATTTCACTCCTAATGCGGTAGTTTCCGCTGGAGCTGATCAATTCATCTGCCATAATGAGACAGCCACATTCACACCTACGCCAGCCGGAGGTACATTTGCTGGAGGTATGGGCTCGTTCAATGGTAATGTTTATACACCCGCACCGACAGAGAGAGGCGCAACCATCACCTTAGTTTACACAGTACAGGGTGGTGGCAATGGCGGATGTATGGGTGGATCAGACGAAGTAGAGCTGACTATATCCCCCACACCGACTGTCAATCCTATTGGTGATATCATGGTTTGTGCAGGCGATCCTGTGGTCGTGGGTAACTTCACGGGTAGTGCTGGTACAACTTTCACTTGGACTAACTCTGCTCCCAGTATAGGCATTCCAGCTAACGGAAATGGCAACATTTCTACATTTACAGCTATGAATAACTCAGCGTCAGATATCACAGCGACTATAACGGTAACTCCATATAACTTTGGTGAAGATGGTGTAGATAATCTTGGAGCTGGTGACGACTGCGTAGGAGCTCCGATAACCTTCACCATTACGGTGGGTACATCTGGTCAGGGACCCCTATTTGAATGTAAGAAGTTAGTTCAAAATATAGAAGACACGAATCCACCGTCTACGACATTCAATATCTTTGATATCGTTTGTTTCGGTGAGAGTTCTTGTTCTGGACAGCCGACAATCACTGCGGCTTTCTCTGCTGATCCATTGGATACTCTACGGACTTATGGCTGTACCAATGTGGGTGATATACAGCTGACACTCTTTGTTTTTGATATCGGTGATGCGGATAACGATGGAGTGAGAGATACCACTTTCAGAGAGGCATGTTTCGCGATCCAGACAGTGCTTGATCCCTCAGGATTCTGCCGAAATTTCGCACCTGGCAACCCAAATATCGCTGGTCGAATCTTTACTGAAGATGGAGATGGTATAGAGAGTACATCGGTAGCACTGATCGGTGACGATTCTGAAGAATATACTACGGATGATAATGGACTCTATGCATTCCCAGAAATGATCATGGGGAATCAATACATCGTCAAGCCTCAGAAATTTGATAATCCTCTGAATGGGCTTAGTACGCTGGATATTATCCTGATGCAAAAGCACATTCTCGGATTAGCGGAGTTAGATTCTCCATACAAAGTGATAGCAGCTGATGTCAATGATTCTGGAACACTCTCAGCTCTGGATTTGATTGAAATGAGAAAATTGCTCTTAGCTTATTATGATGAATTTCCTAATGTACCATCATGGAAAATGGTGGACGCCTCATACCAGTTTTTAGATCCGTTCAACCCTCTCACGGAAAAGTACCCACAGGAGTACATGATTCAGGAACTGAATAAAAACATGGCAATTAATTTTATCGGTATAAAAATGGGTGATGTTAATATGTCTTCTGATCCGAATATGCTTAGAAGAGCAGAGATCAGAACGAGCGCTGATGTATTGACGCTGGATGTCACCCCGCGGATCATTGGCGATGAGCTCAGATATGACTTCACGGCTCAGGATTTCATCGATATAGAGGGTTTTCAGTTTACACTCGAAGTAGAATCAGCTGGCCTAACTTTCAATAGAGTCGAAGGATCTGTATTGGATATGTCGGAAGATAATTTGGGTCTCAGATTCATTAATAGTGGTCAGATCACAGTAAGTTATGATAAGGTTGGTGGTGTATCAGCTGGGGACGATGAGCTTCTATTTAGTGTAGTATTTAAACATACGGGAGCCAGAAGTTATACATTCGATTTAGGATCCAGAATTCTACCAGCACAAGCATATAGCACTCAAGAAGTATTTGACATAGATGCCAGACTGATTGAAACTCATCAAGACATCAGGCTATACCAGAATAAGCCTAACCCATGGTCAGAAAGTACGCTGATATCATTCAGCTTGCCACAGGCGATGGACTTTGAGATGAGATTTTACAGTGTAGACGGATCACTTCTGATGAATAGAAAAGCTGAAGGTCATTCAGGTATGAATGAGCTTCGAGTCATGCGAGATGATCTAGATACAAAGGGGCTGGTATACTATGAATTAATAACAGCAACAGAAAAATCATCTAAGCGGATGATTCTCATAAAGTAAGGCAGGAAAGACCCTTACGTACGATTACTATAGTTCTTTCGATTAAGGTTTTATAATGACAGAGGCTCCATAGGGCCTCTGTCTTTTTAGTTAAGCTTATGTTATTGACACAGCGAAATAAACCAGATGGTGTTGATTCTTATTTAGTAATATAGACTTAGGGTAAATCAGCAGCTTTCGTTTCCAAAAAACTGTGCATATTTGCGGTCTTTTAAAAAATTTGTATGATTACTTTCAGACGATTCTCCTTCTTTTTATGTTTGTCTATTTTTGCAGCCGCGTGCACATCTGATAATAAGTCTAAACCTATCAGCGACTTAGCCTTCGAGTCTGTATCCTCTGCGAAAGACTACGCCGATCTGGTCATCACAGCTTTGAAGACTGATCGCGACAAAGTGATATTTGATCAATTCTTTGATCAGTCAGAAGTCGATGCTTATCAGCTCAATAAGACGGTGAAGACTTATGCCCAATCTATCGGTTCTAAAAGAAGTACCTGGGACTATCTCGGAGCTGAAGAGAGCGAGTTGACAGATAATGGGTACGATTATACTTGGTATGACCAAAGAGGTAGAATAGCGATTCAGATCAATATTCTGCCCGTGACCAACGCCGCAAAGGATCAGTACAAATTAGAAAAAATTGAATTTCGTAGTCGTATAGATGTGTTAGAAAGTGAAGCTTTTCCTGGCGGAGAGATAAGCGACTTCAAGAAGCTGGCTAAGAAATAAGTGATCGCATCTGAAGCGTAACCTGAGGTCAGGGCATGTCAGATATATTTTTATCCATGAGCATATACTTCTCGCTCAGGCTTACACCACAGCTATATAAGTCTCATCATGTTCTAAAGTGCGAAGCCCCATTGACGTCAAATATGCTGCCAGTCATCCAGATTGGACTTGATGCCATTAACAATACAGCCTGAGCTACCTCATCTGGCTGAGCTACCCTGTTTAGAGGCGATTGAGATCTGATACCGTCACCCCTTGGTCCAGCTAATCTATCCTTCGCCATATCAGTCTCAACAAAACCTGGTGCTACAGCGCCGACAAATATTTGATATGGCGCTAAAGCATAAGCTAAAGACTGAGTCAGAGAATTCATAGCTGCCTTACTCGCGCCGTAAGCTGGTTGTAGGGGTTCTCCCCGAAATGCTCCTCTTGAGGTGATATTAATAATGGTCCCTTTTCTGCGCACTATCATATCCTGCGTGACTAAATAGCTTAGATTAGACCCTGCTAATAGATTAAGCGATAAGATCTTATCCCAATGTGCCTGCCATTCTTCATAGTTGACCTCATTGATGGGATGATGAGATCCAACTCCGGCATTATTGATAAGTATATCGATCTTAGCTTTTTTATCTAATATCTCTGCGATAAGTGACTCAGCCTGAGAGGGATCTGATACATCGGACCTGATACTCATGTGACCCTTTCCCGGGATCTGGCTGATGAGCTCTTCAGCTGCTTCTTGATTACTGCGGTAGACGATAACACAGACTGCACCCTCTACGGCGAATCTTTCGGTGATGGCCTTTCCGATCCCTCTGGAGCCACCTGTAATTACGACAACTTTATCTTTGAATCTCTCCTCACTCATATAAAACTATATGTAAATAGGACTATTGGCCTCCTACTGTGGCTTCTTGTGATAAATTAAGATAATCCACTGCCAATTGTGAGATGGCTTTTACTCCAGTGATCATACCAGATTCATCTATGTAGAAGTCTGGGGTGTGATGTGGAGCAGCATCAATTGGACTTACATCAAGAGGCTTACCTCCGACAAAATAATAGAGAGACGGTATCTGCTCAGCAAAAAACGAAAAATCCTCTGCACCAGTCACCGCTGGAGTGATGATGATATTGTCTTCGCCAATAGCTGAAGAGAAAGAGGGTATCATTTGTCTTGTCAGCTCCAGATTATTAAATGTCACTGGAGCGTACCGATCAATGGTTACCTCTGCTGTGGCGCCAGCGCTTTCTGCTATCAGCGTTGCTGTCTTTATAATCTTAGCGTGGATCATTTCTTGCATATCCACATCCAAGGTTCTGATAGTACCTACCATATGCGCCTTTTCAGGGATGATGTTATTCCTGACACCAGCGGTGATCTTACCGACGCTGATGACTGCAGCTTCCTTAGTCAGATCCGTCTGACGACTCACGATGGTCTGTAGCCCCATAATGATCTGAGCTGATACAGTGATGGGATCCACCCCTCCCCATGGTCTAGCACCGTGCGTCTGCTTACCATGTACCGTGATCTCAAATCGATCCGCTGCAGCCATGATCCCGCCAGCTTTGTACATGATCTTGCCTGCATCTAAGCTGGAGCTGATGTGCTGGCCAAACATGACATCAATGCCGTATTTTTCTATCAGACCCTCCTTTACCATAAGCTTAGCTCCTCCTTCTTCTCCTGGAGGAGCTCCTTCTTCTGCTGGCTGGAAGACAAATACAATCTTACCCACCAATTCGTTCTTCATGGATGTCAAAACTTCAGCCGCGCCAAGCAGCATAGCGATATGCGTATCGTGACCGCAGGCATGCATGACGCCTACTTCTTCACCTAAGTATTCTCCTGTTTCCCTTGATCGAAATGGAATATCTACACGCTCCGTGACAGGCAGCGCATCAGTATCAGCTCTTAGGCCTACCGTTGGCCCTTCTCTGCCAGTATCTAATACGGCGACTACGCCTGTCTTAGCCATACCTTGATCTACAGCCAGGCCCATGCCTCTGAGTTTTAGTGCTATTTTATCAGCAGTCTTAACTTCTCGGTTGGATAATTCTGGAAATTCGTGGAAGTCTCGGCGCCATTCTATGACTTTAGACTCTACTTTATTGGCACCATCCTGAATAGCCTGATTATAGTCATAACTATGCGTTTCAACAGCTTTGACAACTGGCTCTTGATAGCCTATCGTGGCACCAGTCGGTGATTTCACAGGTTCTGTCTCCTGCGCATGAAGACTATATTGGGTAGCCAAGAGAATGATACTATAGATTATGGATCTCATATTATTGAATATTTATATCACTTTATTTAATAGACATATCAATAATTAAAAACCGACTTCGGATGGTTAAGCTAATTATGTCAATGACGTCTTATAGTAGAATGAGGCTAATATAATGTAACTGATAACGCTTATCAAAGGTCGGCAACCTAAATATAGGTGACTTAACGTTTCAGTAACTGATTTCGCGGGACTCCGGCTTCAGGTATTTTCAAGGACTAAGACCATCTAAGATACCGCAATCGTACCTGTGAATTATGGCTAACATTATTTATAGTAAAGGAGATTTCTATAAGATATTTCATAATTATATTTATCTGTAACCCGAGTACTAGATGAAATTTAGCTTTCGTACTCGACTGGAGTGAGTCCTCATAAATCATTACATTGAGGCACTAATATACTGGTATGGATATTTTTGAAAAACGAAGCAGCAATCCTGGTCCTCTCGGGAAATATGCTGACGTAGCAGAAGGCTATTGGATTTTCCCTAAACTGACTGGAGAGTTAGCTAATCGGATGTATTTCAATGGTAGAGAAATAATCTGCTGGAGTGTCAATAATTATTTAGGGATGGGTAATCATCCAGAAGTGAGAGAAATAGATGCTCAGGCGGCGAAAGATTGGGGATTAGCCTATCCTATGGGTTCGCGGATGATGTCGGGTAACACAGATCATCACGACGCCTTGGAAAAGGAGCTCGCAGCGTTTGAATCAAAGGAAGCGGCGCTGTTGCTCAATTTTGGTTACCAAGGCATCATGTCCGCCGTGGATGCACTGGTAGACAGGCATGATGTGATCGTATACGATAGTGAATGTCACGCCTGTATCGTGGATGGTGTCAGGATGCATCTGGGTAAGCGATTCGCCTTTGAACATAATAACATCGATAGTCTCGAAAAGTGTCTCATCAGAGCGACAAATCTTGTAGAAGGGACTCAGGGAGGTATCTTAGTCATATCCGAGGGCGTCTTTGGAATGAGAGGAGACCAGGGCCGCCTGCGAGAAATAGTAGCGCTAAAACAGCAGTTTAATTTCAGACTTTTCGTGGATGACGCTCATGGATTTGGCACTTTGGGTGAGACAGGAGCAGGAGCAGGAGAAGAGCAAGGCATCCAGGATGACATTGATCTATACTTTGCGACATTTGCGAAATCTTTTGCCAGTATTGGGGCCTTTTTAGCTGGCGATCAAAGAATTATTCAATACCTAAAGTATAATATCAGATCGCAGATCTATGCTAAGTCAGTGCCCATGCCGATAGTGATAGGAGCTAAAAAGAGGCTGGATATGATGAAGAGCATGCCGGAGCTTAAAAATAAACTTTGGGAGAATGTCAATAAGCTACAAGCAGGTCTGAGAGAAAGAGGTCTCGATATTGGAATGACGGACAGCTGTGTGACACCTGTGTACATGCATGGCTCAGTAGAAGAGGCGATGGCCTTGGTACAGGACATGCGTGATAATTATAATATTTTCTGCTCTATTGTAGTGTACCCAGTGATTCCCAAAGGCATGATACTGCTACGTCTCATTCCGACAGCTACTCACACGGATGAAGATATAGATATGACCTTGGATGCCTTCGAACAGATTGCATTAAAACTAAAAACCGGTACTTATAACGCTGAGGCGGAGCAACTGACATCTGCAACACTCTAATATTACGAATGGCTAAACCCATCATAGGCGGCATACAGCAGATAGGTATTGGTAATCCTGATATTTACAAGACATGGGCGTGGTATCGAAAAGCATTTCATATAGACATCCCGATTTTTGATGAAGCGGCTACGGCTTCTCTCATGCTTCCCTATACAGGCGGTCAGCCGCACGATCGTCATGCCGTGTTAGCTATGAGTATGCGAGGCGGAGGCGGCATCGAGATATGGCAGTATACCAGCCGCATACCTGTAGCGCCAGAACATCAGATCAGCATAGGAGATTTGGGTATCTGCATCGCATCAGTAAAAAGCGATGATATCACAAAAACGTACCATCATTTAAATTCTCTGTCCTGTAATGTGCTTTGTGAGCCTATCAAAAGACCTGACGGAGCAGAACATTTTTATGTCAAGGATCCAAATGAGAATATTTTGGATGTCGTCCCAAGTCAAGACTGGTTTACAAAAAGTAAAGTGAATACAGGAGGCATTTATGGATGTACTATAGGTGTCTCAGACATGGACAAGTCTTTACCTTTTTACAAAAACATACTCGGATACGATACAGTCATCTTTGATCAGACAGACGTCTGTGAAGACTTTGCATGCTTGCCAGGAGGCAGTGAAATATACAGGCGAGTCTTGCTGTCTCACAGTCAGCCAAGACGCGGCCCTTTCAGCGAGTGGATCGGCAATAGCGAGATAGAGCTGATCCAAGCCATCGACCGCATACCCCGTAAAATATTTGCAGATCGCTACTGGGGAGACTTAGGCTACATTCATCTCTGCTATGATGTTCAAGGCATGGCAGCTATGAAGTCTCTTTGCGCCTCACATGGACATCCTTTCACAGTGGACAGCAGCGATAGCTTTGATATGGGCGAGGCCGCAGGTCATTTTTCCTACATTGAGGACCCTGATGGGACCTTGATTGAATTTGTAGAAGCCCATAAGATTCCAATTCTGAAGAAGATTGGGTGGTATTTGGATTTGAGAAAGCGGGATGCTGAGACGCCGTTAGCGCGGTGGATGCTGAGGGCTTTGGCGTTGAATCGGGAGAAGGCTTGATAAATTTAGCAATCTATTTCTCCGCTTTTCTATCATTACACTCCTAAGTCGTGTAATGAGCTCAATCAAAATCAAAATCAAAAATATCAATTCGGTATATCATTTAATATTAGGAACAGCAAAGCCAAGATGAATACAATGACCCTTCTCGCTCTTCGCATGCTGTCCAAATGACTATGACGTTGTGTGGTAGTTTAGGGTTCTTTATTCCATTAATGTAGCTTTACACCTATGTCCTCCACACCCACAGAAGCCACCAAATCCTGGATACAATCCATTGTCATCAAACTAAATTTATGCCCCTTTGCCAAGCAACCATTCCAAAGCCAGACTATCCGATATGTGGAGACAAGCACCACCCATACAGAAGAAGCACTGGCGGAGTTACATCACGAGCTGACCGTCATCTCCGAAGCTGCTGATAAAGATGTAGAGACTTCACTTATCATCCTGACAGGAGGCTGGGAGTCATTTGATGAGTACCTTGATCTTGTGGAGCTTGCTCAGCAGCTGCTGTTAGATCTAAATCTTGAAGGCTCCATACAGATCGCAACTTTCCACCCAGCGTATCAATTCGCAGATTTAGAAATGGCTGATGTGCGAAATTATACGAATCGCTCACCCTATCCGATGATTCATTTACTCCGTGAGACTTCCATCAGCAGGGCGGTGGATAGCCACCCTGATGTAGAATCAATTCCCATCAGGAATCAGGAATTATTGCTGCGTTTGAAGATTGATCATTTTATTAAATGACTACAATCTGAATATGGTTATTTGAGACTTATTATCTTGTGTATTATAATCAGTCTGAGCCTATAGTGTGGAAAATAGAGAACGATATTTAGCAGAGCAGTTCATACTGCACACGAGCAGGTCTGTTTTCCTGACAGGAAAAGCTGGCACGGGAAAAACCACACTGCTTAAGGAAATTATTAATAAATCTACGAAAAGAACGGCTGTGGTAGCTCCCACTGGCGTAGCTGCAGTCAACGCTAAGGGCGTCACTATCCACTCCTTTTTTCAGCTGCCAACGACGACATTCGCTCCGACACATGACTACCTTACCATAGAAAATATCACGAATCGAAGAGTCTTGGCACAAAAGCAAAAACTGCGGCAAGAGAAGCGACAAGTACTCATCGAGCTACAGCTATTAGTCATAGATGAAATCAGCATGGTAAGAGCTGATCTCTTGGATGCGATTGACTTTACGCTGAGAAGGATTCGAAAGATTCCCTTGCCCTTTGGCGGTGTCCAGCTATTAGTCATAGGGGATCTTTTTCAGTTAGCTCCTATCATCAAACCACATGAATGGAACGCACTCAAAGCCTATTACAACAGTCCTTTCTTCTTTGACTCCATAGCTTGGAAGGAGTGTGGGGCTATTCAGATAGAGCTTCAAAAGGTATATCGTCAGGCTGATGAGATGTTTATCAATGTGCTCAATCGCATCAGAAATGGAATAAGTCATGGCAATGATGTAGAGATGCTCAATCAACGCTATCAAGAATCGGTCAAAACGGATGAAGTCATCACCCTCACTACGCACAATCGCAAGGCTGATGCCATCAACGTAAAAGAGCTGGATCGGCTGTCGGGCAAGAAGGTGAAGATGAAAGCCAAGGTCACTGGGAAATTTTCCGAATCTGCATACCCAACTAAGGCCGAGCTGATCCTTAAGAAGGGCGCTCAAGTCATGTTTGTGAAGAATCACTCTGACGGTCTTTATTATAATGGAAAATTGGGCACTATAGAATCTATCGATTCGGATAAAATCAAGGTGCATCTCATAGAAGATGACTTCAGCATAGATGTGGTAGAGGAGCAATGGAAGAATACTAAATATACCGTGGATGCGGAAACGAAGAATATTGAACAAGAAGAGGTAGGGACCTTTCAGCAGTACCCTTTTAGGCTGGCTTGGGCGATCACCGTGCATAAGAGCCAAGGGCTGACATTCGAGGATGTCATCTTAGATCTGGAGAATACCTTTGCTCCTGGACAGCTCTATGTAGCGCTGAGCCGCTGCCGATCTTTAGAAGGTATCAGGCTCTCGTCCAAGATCAGATCTCAGAATATCATCGTCGATCAGCGCGTCTCTGAATTCTACAATGCTATGCGCTTAGACGATGGTATTCAAAAAGAATTAGCACAGTCCAAAGATCTTTACGCGAGGCAGTTACTCCTCAGCAGTTTTTCTATGAAAAAGTTATTGGCTTATGCAGAGGCTTGGGAGACATTTATGTTAGACTTCGATATCCCTTCACAAGCAGATGCGCTGCTACAGGCAAAGCAGGCTTTTGGTGTGTTGGATAGATTGGATGCTACGGCAGAAAAATTTAAAATACAATTGCACGATTTGGAAAGAGAAGGAGTCAATATTTCCATCATCCGCGATCGGTACGCGAAAGCCATTGACTATTTCACCAATGAGCTGTACCACAAGTTGATCGTCGGCTTGGAAAAGCACGCATCCATCTGGAAGAAACGATCAGGCAGCAAAAAGTATAACCAAATTACCCAAGATCTAATAGATGAATGCTGGAGGCATGTCCAGCAGCTTTATACGTTAGAAATGAATGGGGTGGCTCTGTATCAGGGTAGCGAACAATACAAACAAGTCATACTATTTGACCCAGATCGAAAGAAAAAGAAAGTCAAACGGGTGGTGGGAGAGACCTACACCATCACACACAAGCTGATGCAAGAAGGGCTCTCTATCGGAGAGATAGCTAAAGAGCGCAAGCTGAGTATCGGTACCATCGAAGTGCATATGGGTAAGCTGATTAAAGATAATAAAATAAAAATCACCAGCCTGCTGCCAGAATCACGCATTAAACAATTAAAAGAAGCCTTGGGAAGCCGCTTGGACGAGCCGTCTAATGAGATCATGCAAAGTCTTGATTTTGATGTGAGTTATGCTGAAATAAGATGGATCAAGAATTGGCTAAGCAAAGAAGAATAGACTCACGGAATCTTAGAATAAACAGCACAGCGAGGTACGATATTGAGCTGTCTATTATAAATTAGGTAATTGTAAGGGCCTTAAATAATAACATATTTCAAAAGAAATATGAAGACTAAGATAATTAGAATAGGATGTATTTTTTTGATGTTTCCTTGGACCAGTTGAATTAAGACGTGCATCATCAGGCCGAGGGCGATTCCATTAGCGATGCTGTAAGAGAATGGCATCATAATAATCAATAGCGATGCTGGGATAGCTATATCTAAGCGATCCAGATTAATCTTTTTAATTCCGTCCATCATCAGTAAGCCGACCATGATAAGGATGGGAGAAGTAGCTGCCACTGGAACAATGCTTGCTATAGGTGCCAGCAGAATAGCAGCCAAGAATAAAACAGCAGTAGTAATAGCAGTCAGTCCCGTCTTACCTCCAGCTATGATGCCTGAGCCACTCTCTATATATGTCGTTACAGAGGAGGTGCCGAGCAGTGCTCCGATGGTAGTAGCTGTTGCATCAGCGAAGAGTGCCTGATTCATTCGAGGCACATTTCCGTCATCATCGAGCAGATCTCCCTTGCTGGCAGTCCCGATCAGCGTGCCCAGTGTATCTAATAAATCTACCATGGTGAAACTGATGATCACGACGAGGACCGAAAGTATGGGACTCCAAAACATACCCTCACCAGCTGAGCTGAACAGTCCTGCGATGTCCAACTGAAAAGCAGTGGGGCTCATATCAATAGAACTAATATCATAGCTCTCTGGTAGCTGAGTGACACCCAGCGGAATACCAATGACCGTGGTGAGGATGACCGCCCAGATCATACCTGCCTTAGTATTTAAAATCATGAAGATTGTTAAGATTATAAAGCCTATTATAGACAGTAATACCGCTGGATCAGTTAGTTTACCCAGCTGAATGATCTGCGGTGGAGCTTGATTTATTTGGCTGACGATCAGGTCTTTGTCTAGAGATTCTTGCTGGAGTATGATGTCAATAATAGGTCCCTGATTTACATCTATGACACCTGCATTATTCAGTCCTATGAGTGCGATGAATAATCCTATGCCTGGAGTGATGGCTAGCTTGAGGAAGGTGGGTATAGCATCGATAATGATCCGCCGAACACCTGTCACTGTGAGGATTAAGAATAAAACGCCTGATAAAAATACAATGGCGAGACCCTGCTGCCAGGTATACCCTAATCCAAATACCACGGTGAAAGTGAAAAATGCATTCAGGCCCATACCTGGGGCCAGAGCAAAAGGTAAATTAGCATATACGCCCATGATCAGAGTACCAATTGCAGCCGCTATGCAGGTAGCTATAAAGACTGACTGGTAGTCCATTCCTGTCTGAGCTAGTATCGTCGGATTCACAAAAATGATATAGGACATAGTCAGAAATGTGGTGATGCCAGCCAGCACCTCCGTCTTCACTGTACTCCCCTTCTGAGTTATTAGAAATTTGTCATGCATATAGCTAAAGTAGTCCTGCAAGATAGTCCTTAAGAAAAATAATAGACTAGCCCCTTGATGATTAATATAGGTGAAAGGGAAAATTAATATTGATCATTTTAACTAATTATAAATCATAGAAACAAAAGTGAGATATACATTTACTCAATGATCTGTTGAAGCTATGACGAGAGAGATAGTAAAGTCATTAGCATGATAAATATACTTACGTGAGCTACCCAGCACCTGTTATGTTCAATTAATTATCTTATCATGTACAACAGTCTCGCAGGATAGACGTGTTAAATTCTGGAGTCATGTCTCAAAGGTCCAAGTATAGCAACCTTCACTGTTGTGATGTTATATCTTATTGACTAATAGATGTTGGCAGACGGGTCTGCTCAGGACCGCTTCTGAATGAGCGTCATAGCAAATCGTATACGCGCCATCAAAATCTTCTATTTGCATAATTTCGATTTCCGTATTTATTTGAATTCCTTTTTTATTCAGATATAATAAGAGCTCAGCTGAACTGTTCTTTAAGGCCTTGACTATTACCTTAGTGCCTACAGGCATAGTGGAGAGTGCTTTATACTGACGCTGAGAAAAATTGCCATTCTTATCTGGTATAGCAGATCCGTGAGGATCTTCTGTCGGAAAACCAAGTAATTCGTCCATGCGATCGAAAAAAGCGTCCGTGGTAATATGCTCCAACTCTTCGGCTATCACATGTACCTCCTCCCAACCAAAATTCATTATTTTAAATAAAAATGTTTCAGAAAGCCGATGTTTACGTATAATTTTGGCAGCCTCCTTTTTTCCTTTCTCGGTGATTCGGATAGGTTTATAGTTTTCATTTTTGACGAGTCCTTCTATAGCCAGCTTTTTGACCATGTCGTTAGCAGTAGGCTTACTCACCTCTAATTCTTTCCCTAATTCAGAAAGAGAAATATTGTCATTTTCCAAGTGCAAGTAGTACAGGGTCTTGATATAGTTTTCCTTAGTACTTGAGGGCATAGTCATATGATTTAGTTGATGTAAGATAAGTAAAATAAAATTGTTAGATTTGTCTAACAAATAAGTTTATGTTTAGAAAATTACTTTTATCTGCTATACATCTGCTATTCCTTTCAGTGGTCCTCTCTGGTCAAGCTGGTGCTATCAGTGGCAAGGTACTAATAGACGATCATCCTGAAGCCTTCGTCCAGATATCTGTGGACTCCACGACGTACGGCGGTTATACTAACCATCTGGGTAACTATGCTATAGGCAATATTCCTTACGGTAGATGGAAGATCACAGCTTCGTATATAGGACACGAGACAATAACTAAAGAAGTGATCATTGACGCTGATAATGAAGGAGTTGATTTAGATTTTTCTTTAGCAGAGACAGCTATGAGCTTAGAGAACATCGTCATCACGGGAACTAAGACCTTCAAACGTCAAACGAATTCGCCCCTGATCGTTAACGTCGTTAATAGTGAAACATTGGACAATATACAAGCATGTAATCTCTCTGAAGGACTAAAGTTCCAGCCTGGTCTTCGTGTAGAGACAGACTGCCAAACGTGCAACTACACTCAGCTGCGTATGAATGGGCTGGCAGGAGGCTATTCTCAAATACTAATTAATGGTCGCCCTATATTTAGTCCTTTGACTGGACTCTATGGTCTCGAACAGATACCTGCTAATATGATTGATCGTATAGAAGTGGTAAGAGGTGGGGGCTCATCGCTGTACGGGTCAAGTGCCATAGGAGGGACAGTCAATGTCCTTACCAAAATACCGAAAGATAATAGCTACGCCTTGGATTATTCCCTATCGGAGATTGAAGGTCAGACGATGGATCACATCATTAATGGTAATTCTACCTTCGTATCTGAAACAGGGAAGTCAGGTGTTTCTTTATTATTTAGTCATCGAGAGCGAGGTCTTTATGATAACAATGGTGACAATTTTTCCGAGATTCCAGAAATAAATAATACCTCACTCGCAATTAACTTATTTTTTCTTCCAGCGGAAAATCAAAAAATTGAATTAAGCCTGAGCAACATTCAAGAATATAGATATGGAGGCGAAATGCTTGATAAGCCAGCATTTCTGACACAGCAATCAGAAGAGAGAAATCATAATGTTTGGATGGCCAATGCAGATTATCAAATTAATCTTAATAATGAAAATACATCTCTGATTACTTATGTAGCATGGCAACATACTGACAGGGATCATTACACTGGTATTGCGCCCGATCAAGATACTCCCGAATACCAAGAATTTCTAAATAATACGCCTTACGGCACTTCAGCAGTGACCACCCTAAATGTAGGAGTACAGCTAAATCATAGACTATCTAACTTTATCACTGGTACTAACGTGATCACTGTCGGCTTAGAGCAGATATATGACAGTGTGATAGATGAGATACCTGCATACCATTACCTAGTAGATCAACAGACTAAGAATACCGGCTTATTTGTACAAAGTGATTGGGAGCTACTTTCAGGCTTAACTTTATTATCAGGAGTTAGATTTGACGAGCACAATCTAATGAAAAATATCATACTTAATCCTCGCCTATCATTACTATATAAATACAAAAATAATACGCAATTTCGATTTAGCTATGGCACCGGGTTCAGAGCTCCACAGGTATTGGACACAGATTTACATATTGCATTTGCTGGTGGTGGTGTATCGCGAGTTAGCTTGGACTCAGAACTAACTGCGGAGACTTCCAGAAGTATTAGTGCCTCTGTGAACTACGATAAACCCATGGAAAACTATATTGTTGGGTTTACATTAGAGACATTTCATAATCGGCTTAATGATGCCTTTATACTTCAGCCAAAAGGAGAAGATGAGTTCGGAGAAAATTTTTTAAAACAAAATGGTGATGGTGCTACTGTAAATGGGATTACCTTAGAACTTCGTGGTAATTATGATAAAAAAATTCAGTTAGAGACGGGCTTTACCTTACAGCGAGCAGAGTATGATAATCCAGTACAATATATTGATGAATTAGAAGGGATTCGAGAATTTATCAGGACACCTAATAATTATGGCTTCGCTTTGTTGTACTTCACCCCATTACCTTCATGGACGAGTACTCTAAATTATATTTATACAGGTACGATGAAAGTACCGCATTTCGCAGGTGCGCCGAACCAAAGTGTAGATGAGATCACAAACTCTCCCGCCTTTTCAGAATTGAGTATTAAAACTGCATATAACTTCTCGACGCCATCTCTGGGCGTCAACTGGGAAGTGTACACGGGCATAAAGAATTTATTCAATGCTTACCAAGATGATTTTGATATAGGTAAAAACCGAGACAGCAATTTTGTATATGGCCCTGCTCAGCCAAGAACCTTTTATATAGGAGTCAAATTATCATCAAAGTAGATTATTCCTTAAGAGAACACTCATTTAGCCTCCAGGCGCTACTAGCGAGACTATTCAGTTAAGATAAATGTGAAATACAGATTGAACCCTTAGCATTTCCATGCGAATCACGCAGCGATCTAATATGTGTACTGACTTTATCTTTCATTCCCCCTGTTTATAGAGAGCAGTAATAACTCAGTCAACCATATACGATTTCTGGGCATAAATAAAATCATAGCACATGGTGAATGAGCTATGAGCTCTTTCGCGTTAATAGCTACATCGCTCAGTTAGTACGCCCATCTGAATTATTTCTTTGCTGTACTTAGGGAAGATAAAAAGATCTTTACTTGCTTAATGCAGCATGGCCTGTAGTATATTTATATCACCATCAACAGATGTCAAAGAGTATGATAGATGTAAAAGATATACGGTACTTATATTTCGCATTGCTTTTAAGCCTCCTATCGAGTTGCGAGAACTCTGAAGTAGAGCAATCTGAGAGCAAGATTCCCATTAAAGTGGTGTTGATTAGCATGTTCGAGTCAGGTGAAGATGAAGGAGATCGCCCTGGTGAATTTCAGAATTGGGTAGAAAGACTACCATTAGATAGGACACTGTCATTTCCGGCTGGTTATCGAGATCTCAGGTATAATGAGGAGATGGGCGTGCTGGGCATAGTCACTGGAGTGGGGAATACCAAAACGGCAATATCAATCACTTCATTAGGTTTGGACGATCGGTTTGACTTGACTAAAGCCTATTGGCTAGTGGCTGGTATCAGCGGAGTAGATCCTCATGATGCCCCAACATCATCAGCTATCTGGGCTGACTGGGTAGTCGATGGAGATCTGGCGCATGAGATAGATGCAAGAGAGATTCCAGAAGAATGGACGACAGGCTATATCCCATTGCGAAAGACAGAGCCATATGAGAAACCCTTTCCTAAAGAAAGAGACGTCGTTGCTATTAGATTGAACTCCGACCTTATGAACTGGGCATATCAGATGACTAAAAACATAGTGCTTCCAGATAATGACGATATCCGTAAGATGAGATCGCTATATGAAGGCTACCCAGCTGCTAATATGAACCCAACAGTTATGGTTGGTACCCAACTCGCAGCTAGTACCTACTGGCATGGCAAATTATTAAATGATTGGGCAAATGATTGGGTAGACTACTGGACTGAAGGAGAAGGTAACTTTGTCACATCTGCTATGGAGGAGATCGGGACTTGGCATTCATTAGAGCGCTTGGATGCTATGGGCTTAGCTGATAAGGATAGATTATTAGTACTTCGTACGGCGTCTAACTTTAGCATGCAGTGGCCTGGAATCTCAGCTTACCAGAGCCTTTCAGGTGAAAAACTAACAGGCAAGGGCTATTCTGCATACCTGCCAGCATTAGAGTCGGCCTATTTGGTAGGAAGTCCAGTAGTAAATGCTTTGGTAGCTGGATGGGGCGATTATAAAGATAATATACCTGAATGAATCTGGTATGCATAGGTTAATATTATGACTTTACAGCTTCGAACAGCATAACACATGTTAACTCACTATTGGTTTTAACATCTAGACTTTGGGGTTTCCATATTATTTATCGAATCTTCGTCTTAGGAATGTAAGGGCTGAAAAAATAAATCTAAAAAATTTTCACAAAAGCCATTATATAGCTACGACTTCTACGTATTAGAATTAACATCTGTTATGACTGACAAAACATGGGAATCTACGATTGAATTAGCTAGACAAGGTAATGATGCACCCTTTAATGCTTTCGTGAATGAAATGTACATCAGTCGCTACCATAAGCCTATTTTTAAATTCACAGGTGGCGATGAAGCTTTGACCCGAGAGGTATACACTAATGCAATCACTAAATTTTGGGAGCGATTTATTCTGCGTGCGGAACCTATACCTCAGCGTAACATAAGTGGCTATGTATTTAATATGGCACGCAATGCATTCATAGACATTAAGCGTCAGGTTAAGCGAGATAAGGAATGCGAGTTTTTTAGCCACCAGGCGCTAAACTTAGCAAGAGACTACGCATCCATGACATGCGATGATGACTCCTTTGATATTTCACCACATCAGTTAGAGCAAGAGGACTATGAGATGAAAATGAAATTACTTCACATGTCAATCTCTCAATTGGACGAAAAGTGCCAAGAAATAATTAATAGAAATGTGTATAATGGAGAATTTCTGAAGGATTTAAAATTAGAATTAGGTTTTACAGGGACCTATCAATCGATTGTAGAAAAGAAGAAAAGGTGTATACGTAGATTATCTAAACTTATGTTCAAAGCCTTAGAGTCAGTTAAATCACCATCTGCCATAAATAGCCTATAATGGAGGTCTTGAAATCAAAACTTAGAAAATTTCAGAATTATGATCTTTCAGATAAAGAAATTAACAGTTTTGAATGTAAAATTAATGATGAACTAATGAATCAATCTTACGAGAATTATAAGTTTAGCGAAAACTTATCTACTGAGATGTTTGTACCTGGATATTTAGAAATGGTCCAGCGAAAGAAAAAATCATTTTTAGAAAATCTACCACAAAGTCCGCAAATTAAAAAAGGGTCTGCACGAATTCGAAGTTTTTTAGCTGCTGCAGCTAGTCTAGTAATTCTATTAGCTTCTGTATTTATGTTTGTGACGATAGAATCTGATGTTTCATCTGATCAGCTAGTATCAATTGCCGCATTAGAGTCACTCAATCTGGATCACATCAGCACCATAGAAAGAGGAGCTAGTAAGATGGAGGAGGCCAATGACTTAATCAGTTTATATAAAAATGGAGAATATGCTGAATTCTTAGCACTGATCAATAAGGCTGAGGAAAGTGAAATGATCACTCTTCTAAAAGCGAGAGGGCATTTTCATATGGAGAACTATGAGGAGTCTATGAAAATATTTAATACATTCAATGTAGAGACATTCCCACAGCGTGACGCTCTACTCTGGTCTCTGATCGAAATAGAGCTGCAGCTAGAAAATATGGGGAATGCAAAAAAATACCTCAATCAAATCATAAGTGGTGATTATCCTAATGCTGATAAAGCGAGAGTAATATTAAAAACGTTAAAGTAAACATCAAATGAAACCTCTATTAACCCCTATAACTATTATTTGCTTATTGATAAGCTTAGGCGGTAGTCCACCGATGTCAGCACAGAGCCCTATAAAAGTGACGACTAGTACTAGTGCCAATGATAATTCTGATGATTGTGAATCTTTTTTTGGTGTAAATAGTAGCTTATATTATTACATCAAGGTATTTCAGCGAACGTCAATTCTAAAATTAGTAGCGTCGACTGAAAATGTTAATGCAGAATTAACGGGCTATCGTATTTATAAAATTGTGAATGGCCTCTCTCATGATTACAGCAATAGTCAGTTAACAAAAGGCACTTATTTGATTAAATTAGATTATGAGCATAATCTTTCATTTGTGAATCCTGAGGAAATAGAAGCGGATATTTTGATTAGTGGTTATTATAATTCTAACAGAAATGGAAGAAAATATGGTCGATGGAAAAAGTTTAACTATATGGATAATGCTTTTTTTGATGGATGTGGAGAGCTGATAGATGATGCACAAAGTACCGATGCTTTTTCAATTGCTGATGATAGTGATCTTGTCTTGGATTTTGAAAACATCGATCAATTAAATGCTTATAAATACAATAGTTTAGAATTGACTGAAAATTTACAGAATCGAACTTTTTCTTTTAAAAATTCAGTAGCAGAAATTCCTGTCAATGTCTATTTGATTAATTTACAGAATGGGCAGGTAGAATTATTACAAGAGAATAAATACTTTAATGAAGGATATCAGTCTGCAAGTTTAGATGGTGCGTTAAAACAAGACGGAATCTATAAAATCATCATTCGACAAGGCAGCACTACAGAAAAAAGAACATTTTTTTATAAAAGCTAACCTCCTCTCTAATTAATTAATCTAATAAACTAATTAAAATATGAAACTTAAATACATCTTCATACAGTTTTTATTACTATTAATTTTGGCATATAATACATATGCTCAGAGTCCAATTGTGGTGAATAAAAGCACTAGTGCTAATGATAATATGGAATTATTGTGGTGCACTGATTATGGCAATACATTGTCTTACTATATTCATGTCAAGGAAGACTTAATTTTAAGAGGAGATGGAATCGCAGTGGACTTAGCAGGCATCGCAAATAGTATTGTTTCGACTGAATTAATTTACTATGGTCCAATCTATGATAATACTTATGACTCTTTTTCTTCAGTGAAAGCGTCAAATAGCAAAAGAACTAAATCTTTCGGTCCTCAAGCTGAGCTAGATAAGGGAACTTATAGAATGACAGTAGTATTGAGTCAACCCGTCAGAAGAACTCAAATCAATCATTATGCTGGAGAATTTTATATCACTACTTCAATTAGTTATGCCGAATTAAGCAAGACTAAAACTGCAAGTTTTTCGACTAAATATTGTGAAAGGGGAAGACGTTCATCAAACTTCAAAGTTTCAGCATTAGCATATTCTAATGAAACCTTGATTGAATTTAGTACTGCTGGCTTAGCTACAAGCGTAACAATTGACGCTATCAGTCTCATAAATCCTGGTCAAAGAGTCTCAATTATCTCAAATCAGACTTATGAAGCAGGAACTCACAAGATTCGACTTGACAATACTAATTTACCTATTGGAGTCTCTCAGATTATCTTACAAAGAAATAGAGAGATATCATCCCAAAAGACAATCAGGCTATAGTTCTTTTAGATAACTCTGTGTACTTTAGAGCCATATCAAAGTATACGGAGTTATCAAACTTTTAGTGGCTATTCTTCTTACTTTTGTCGGACATCTCAGCTATGCTCAGGATAGTATGACGATCGATGATTTGTTCTCCAAAGGGAATCAGTTAATTTTAAAGAACGATTACCTCAGTGCTGATCAAGTATTTCTGCAAGTCACTCAGCGAGACACAGTAAGCCCATTGTTCTACTTGTATGCGATTGTATTCAGGACACTATGTCAGTATAGCTTAGATGAATACACCGAGATGTATGAACTTATTAGCTTTGCTGAAACTGAGCAGTTAAGATTAAGTTTGTCAGAAAATACCTATCTAAGCACCGACATAGCTTATTTTAGCGGTTTAGCTTTGTTCAAGTTAGGCTATACTTATGAAGCATTAGCATATTTTCAAAATACGATTAAATTATACGATCGCTTCTCAACTTTTGATTTTAGAGCTGAAGATCTTTATAGTAATACAGCTATCTGCTATCTCGATATTGCAGATTATGATAATGCCATCATCTATTTGAATAAATCGATTAATTCTGAATCTGAAAACCATACGAAGTTAGATAAAATCCAATGGATTGGCCTTAAGGCGAAAGCTTATCAGTATAAAGGTAAATTAGATCTCGCTGAGACTTATTATGAGGAAGCCTTTAAGCTATTAAATGGATTAACTGTCAATGAGTCAAATATAGAATTACAACTGAATGATGATTGGTCATCTTTCCTAATTGCTACCAATCGATTTAAAGAAGCAGAGGCTACTCTTCGACGAGTGGAAACAATGAATCCCATTAAAGTTGATTTAATCAATTACTATCAAAATAAAGGCAGCTATTTTTTGCATCTGAACGATTTAGAAAGATCAATTGATTACTTTTCTAAGGCAACTGAAGAGGCAATTGCATTGTATAGTGAAAAGCACTATGAAGTTAGCGACAGCTATTTAAAGGTGGCGGATGCCTTTTATGGCCTTGAGAGTTATGAGGATGCTTTACGATCTTATACCTCAGCTACGAATGCCATTTGTCTTGTTGGAAGTGAGATCAATCATGATTCTGAGATACCTGATGTCAACAATATTTTGATTCATAAATTGGCATTGCAAGCACAGTTCCAAAAAGCAATCATCTATTCTAAACAAGGAAATTATGAATTATCTAAAACCATGTCAAGGTCTGTTTTAGAAATTTTAGATTATATGCTAACTAAGCAAATAGTGGCTTTTGGATCTAGAATAGATTTTGTGAATCACATTAGGACTTATGTAGCGCAGTTAATAAAGATCGCCTTAGATAACGGTGATGATCAGTATGCATTCGAACTTTCTCAGAAAGGGCATGGCCTGCTTTTAGATATGCACATAAAAAACGAAAAAGCTAAAACCAAATTGATTAGAGATACTTCTTATCTGGCTAAAGAGCTTTCTTTTAAGAAAGAATTACGATCGATTGAGTCAGGTATTGTTAACACCTCAACGAATAAAAGTAACGAATTAAGAAGGAAAAGACTTCAGGATAGTCTGTTCTCTGTGCGGAATAATTATAATCTTTTTCTCAAAGAATTATATAACAAATATCCCCAAATATATGATCAGTATAAAAGTGAATCTTCTTCAATAGACGATTTGAAACTTGAGCTCAATCAACACAACGATGCTTTAATAGAATATTTTATTGCTGATACAGTATTATATTCATTTGTAATCTGTAACAATATATTAAAGGTATATCAAAAAGAGATAGGCCCCGATTTTTATGATGCAGTCAAGGCGTTTCGGTTGCATACCTCATTAATTAATTTGGATAGCTATATCGATTATATTGAAAT
>ENA-ORXM01000205-ORXM01000205.1-marine-metagenome-genome-assembly--contig:-NODE-205-length-117239-cov-57.390596_pt1 | contig 117239 bp, 98 predicted proteins | sample MGYA00237867_ERZ511480 | MGnify/ENA primary metagenome ERZ511480 (study PRJEB26309, sample SAMN06266103) | marine metagenome | isolation source: Algal blade | place: United Kingdom:Sidmouth, United...
GATTGACACGTAGCCGTTTTACTCTTTTCATTGTTATTTGTTAGTGTAAAACGGTCAACCTATATCAGGGACGGACACAAAATAACTAATAACTAATAACTCATAGCTAATAATTCAAGATAACTAATTATGCAATCCCCACATGCTCTAAGACATCATTCATATGCTCTACGAATATGAATTTCACATCTTTTATAAAATTCTCGTCTATCTGAGAAACATCTTTCTTATTTAACTCACTTAGGATGATAGTCTTCAGTCCAGCTCTTTTAGCTGCAAGAACTTTCTCTTTGATACCGCCTACTGGAAGTACTTTCCCTCTTAGAGTAATCTCACCTGACATGGCGATGCCAGCTTTGATTTTCTTGCCTAAGAATGCACTTACAAGAGAGGTCATCATAGTAATACCAGCACTGGGACCATCCTTAGGTATAGCGCCCTGTGGGACATGTATGTGTACATCTGTCTCAGCAAATACCTTAGCATCTATGCCCAGATCTTCCGCATGTGCTTTTATATAACTCAGCGCTGTAGTCGCTGATTCCTTCATCACGTCTCCTAAGTTTCCAGTTAGTGTCAGCTTAGACTTCCCTGCGCTGAGTATCGCCTCTATATATAATATATCGCCACCTACTCTTGTCCATGCAAGACCTACTGCAACTCCAGGGGAGCTGATCTTAGCATGCTGATCTGGTGGGAATTTATATGGTCCTAAGATATCTGTGATATCCGTTTCAGAAATATTGACATCATACTTTTCCTCCATTGCTTTTTTCTTAGCAATGTTTCTCATGACACCTGCAATGACTCTGTCCAATGATCTGACACCCGATTCTCTGGTGTATTCACTGATCAGTTTAGAAAGTACCTTTTTAGTCAGCTTTACATCAGCTGCTTTCAGGCCATGGTTTTTGATTTGCTTCGGAACGAGGTGTTTCTTTGCGATTTCTATTTTTTCCTCTTGCGAGTAACCACTGATTTCTATGACCTCCATTCTATCGAGAAGGGCAGTCTGTATCTTGTTAATAGAGTTAGCCGTTGCGATAAACATGACCTTAGATAAGTCATAGTCCAGTTCTAAATAATTGTCGTAGAATGTAGAATTCTGCTCAGGATCTAATACCTCAAGCAATGCCGAAGACGGATCTCCTCGGAAATCCTTACCCACCTTATCGATTTCGTCTAATATAAATACTGGATTAGAAGACTGACTCTTCTTAATGGATTGTATGATACGACCTGGCATAGCGCCGATATATGTCTTTCTATGTCCTCTGATCTCACTCTCATCATGCAGACCACCTAGTGACATACGGACAAATTTTCTTTTCAGCGCCTTAGCCACACTCTTACCTAAGCTGGTCTTACCGACACCTGGAGGTCCTACGAGTAATAATATCGGAGCCTTCATGTCTCCTTTCAGTTTGAGTACAGCGAGATGCTCTAAGATTCTTTCCTTCACATCTTTCAGACCATAGTGATCTTTGTCCAGCACTTTTTTGACACTTGCTAAGTCGAAGTTATCTTCCGTAAAAGTATCCCACGGCAGATCTAGCATGACCTCTAAGTAATTCATCATGACAGAATATTCTGCCACTTGAGGATTCATACGCTTAGTACGAGTCATCTGCTTAGTGAAGTGTTGCATCACATAATCAGGCCACTTTTTCTTCTTTGCTTTTATTTCTAATTCGTTAAGTTGTTCTTTCTGTGGATTCTGACCCAGCTCGTCTTGTATGGTTTTTAGTTGCTGATTCAGGAAGTAATCTCTCTGCTGTCTTTCGATATCTCCTCTAACTTTCGATTCTATTTGTCCTTTGACTTCTACAAGTTGTAACTCTTCATCTACCTTAGTCATAACAGTCTCAGCAAGGGTAGCGAGTTCTGATACTTCTAATAGTTTTTGCTTTTCTTCCTTAGAGATATTCATATTAGAAGAAATAAAATTAAGTAAGAATCTATCTGACTTGATATTCTCTAACATGACAGAAGCTTCTGGCGGTATTTGCGGAGATAGATCTATGATCTTCTTCGCCATATCCTTGATACTACTCAGTCTTGCCTTTAGCTCTACACTGGATGATTCTACTAGAGGGGTCTGCTCTACATTTCCTTTAAGGTAAGGCTCCGTTTGTAATAGGGTAGTCAGAGTTGCTCGTTTCTTACCTTGCAATATAGCCGTCGTCGTACCATCTGGCATTTTTAGGACCTTGACAATCTTAGCTATGGTACCGACCTTATAGAGTCCATCTTCCTGAGGCGACTCATCATTGATATCTTTTTGTGTAAATACCGCTATGTATTTATGTGTATCAAAGGACTCGTTAACAGCCAATACAGATCTGGATCTACCTACCGTAATCGGAATAACAATATCTGGGAAGAGTACTGTATTCTTCAAAGCCAATATCGGCAGCTCACCTGGAACAGCTTTCTTATCTTTGTCATTATCGTCTTCTTCTATACTGAATATAGGAATGATCTCAGGATTGGACCCGCCATCGAGAGAAATAGGATTTATCAAGTTTCTAAACATATCTATTAGTTAACTCTTAATTGTCAATACTTGTTCCATTATTGAATTAAAGGTTTTTTCTGCCATTATGATCTATTTGCAGATCATTTGTAGACAAAAAGGCAGAGTTTTAAGGATAAGATAGTTTTCTTACTGTATATGCAGTATTTCATGAATAGGCGGTGATATTAGACTATAGTCGGTTTCAAGTATGAGAATATTTTAAATACATATTCACAAATTATTTTACTGCGCTATGATTAATTGACTACACATATTGAACAATCTCTATGAGATACGATATTAATAGGAAAACTGGTATTTATGATTAGTGTTTATATCGTAAAGATATTTTTATTCAGAACATAAATTTTAGATGCTAAGTCTGGCTGGTATCTAATGCCCACATAATTCTCGAATCTGCACAAGGCAGTTACCATTCAGGATCTTCCCATGATAATCAGAGATAACATCTATGACAGGTACGCCATATGTATCTGAATACAACTGATTCTTCCTTGCATTAGCAGCCTTAGCTTTTAGAAGATAAGGCGTATTATAGGTATAAGACTTAGGCTTTATCTGAATGCCGCAAATGAGATTATCATTCAGGCATACGCCATAATCTACGGCAAATTTATGATCCTCAGTTCCAGTTGTTTTATGTAATCGGATGCTTGGAAATAGTTTCTGGATAGCTGCAACTGTATTTTTCTCTCTGATTATAATTCCATTCCATGTCTCGCCGATGACTCTATGCTGGACTGCAGCTATAGCATCTTCTGTGCTTAAGTTCGAGATTTGCTTCTTTGCATGATGATGTAAGACTTCAGATTTGTAATGCAGGTCTTCTTTTCTTCGGCCGTGGTTATAATTGAGAGATTTAAGTTCATATTTCATGTATCGAAAAGACTCAGGGTCGGTTTCCTTCAGCAACCTATTTTGGAGCTTGTCTGCGGTGTGCTTATCTAATTTTGCTATGGCTTCATGACGCTGTATTCCAGTGTCATAATAATAGTCTACCCATTCTTGCTTAGAGATACAAGGACAATTTTCTATGATCGTTGTCACATAGCCTACACTCCATGGATCATTAAGTTTCAGTGTGTTCCATAGGGCATTGGTAGCACGGAATTTATTCTTATCGATTGGCAGTGTGAATATATCCTTTATAATAATAGCTTTATTTAGTTCTAAATATACAAAGGCATCTGTTAATGTCTTTCAGTAAGATGTATCTTTGTGATATGAATGTTGACAGTTGGATTATAAATCCTATAGAGGATTAAATTATTGTGGTAGTTAAGAGAATACTTCTATATCTATTTTATATAGTGTTAGTGGCAATATTTATATTGTTTCTTTACTGTCTTGGGCTTAATATATACTTACATTCACACTTAGAGAAAGTCATCGATGACATTCCTGTTGCTGAGAATGCAGAACTGAGATTTAATGAGTCAGAGGTCAGTTTATTTAAGAGTTTCCCTGATGTTCATATAGTCTTGCGTGACCTTGTAGTTACAAATAAGGATAAGTCTCCCTCCGACTTAAAAGAACTAACAGCTAATAAATTATCCATTGATATTTCGGTTGGCCTGTGGAAGGAAAGGCAAATTTCTATTCAGGCAATAAGTATTGATAGTGCAGCTATAAGATATGTTATAGATGGCAGAGGTGTAAGCAATCTAAGCAAATTGCTATCAGATAATATATTACCTAATAACGAAAGCGAAAAGACGAATAAGGTAGATTCTGACTCTTGGAATATAGATCATAGTAAGCTCAAAATTAATGTTACTAATTCAGACTTTATATACTATGATTCTTTGCGAAATACAAATGTCGAAACATACGTACGCAATCTTAGCGTAAGAGCTAAACAAACTTCTGAGGGTTACGTATCATCTGTACAACTGAATATCCTTGTCAATCAGTTTGTCCTTAATGAAAACAATGGATCATTCATACAAGGTGCTGAATTATATGGTGACTTCAACTGTGTTGTAGTTGGTTCCAGAATAATTATAGAGCCTTTTGATTTGATTATAGATGAGCATTCATTTAAGTTCGATGCGGATATTTCTACTACTGATGAGAAGACATTTTTACATTTTATCAATGAGAGAACTAATTACAAAGATGTCGTAGAATTACTAACGCCCAAACTAAGAGAAACTTTAGCTCCGTACAATATTTCTAAAGAATTCAAGACAAACACGAGATTAGATATTACACCAGGATTACCGATTAGGGTGGACATAGACTTTGAACTGTCTAAAAATGATGTCTACATAAATAAAATGATCTATACAGATACAAGTCTCAAAGGGAAATTTGCAAATAGAAAGTACACACATAAAGTAGAAAGCGATACTCTGAAATCACATATTCGTTTTGACTTGGAGAATGTCAGTACTAAATTTGATGAGATGGATATAACGATGCCGTACGCCATAATCAGTTCTAATCCTAATAGAAAAGATCGTATTAAAGGGATGGCAAATATTACTGGAGATGCAGAGAAAATAGCCGAGCAATTGAAGAACAATCACTTTGAATTTAATGAAGGACAGTTTGTTATGGATGCGAATGTCGATGCATCGTTTAGAAATTTGCAATCATTAGTGACAGGTAGTGATGTCAAGTTATCGGTCATGAATACAGAAGTCAATTATCTCCCGTCAGATGTTTCTTTTCCTTTGCAACGTATCGAATTACAAAAAGAATCTAACTCAGGTCTTTTCTCTGTCGTAGGAGCCACATTAGATAGTAAGTATGATCTGAAGTTAGATGGACAGATTGATAATCTAACAGGGATGTTATTTGACTTATCTAATAGCAGAGCGACTTCTTCGGTTAATCTTAGTGCTAAGCGTATGAGCTGGGAAGACTTTATTGATATTTTTGGAGGAGATTCATCAGGAAGCGCTACAAAAAAAACGGTAGAACAGAAACGGAAGTCACTAAAGCAAACACTCAAAGGCATCCAGCATCACTTCGGACCTACGATAAAAATAAAAATCGATTCTTCTGGATATTACAATAAGCTATCTGTCGAAAATATCATCGCTAATCTTATTTATATAGATGATCATACACTTAGTATTACGGATTCCAGTTTTGAGATGTGCAGCGGTAAGGTATTTGTAGATTGTGAGGTAGAGATAGAATCTGATATATTGACACCATTCGATTTACATCTTAGAGCAGAGCATATCAATCTTAATAATTTTCTTCCGCCATTGGGCTATTTTATGGTGCAAGAACTCAAGGATTTAGAATATTTGCCTCGAGATTTTGATGTAGATATTAAGCTTAAAGGCATAATTAATGATAGCACGGGTGTCATCACAGAGAGCCTACAGGGAGATATTACATTTAGCAGCTCAGTGCAACGTATCGAGCATGCCCGTATCATTTTCGATTATGGTGATAGGGTAATTACATCAACAGGAGACATCGCTTATCCACTGAATACTAAAATGGAACTGAGAGGTAATCCATATGTATTCAATGAATTCTTCCAGAATGATAAGTTTTTTTTTAGTGATGGGAAATTTACATTGGCAATGGACTACACTGGTGAGAACTTAGATTTGGCTAATATAATTAGTGAAGCAGATATCAAATTGAGAATAGATAATAGTCAGGTTCTGTATGGACCACTTGATGTTGTATTTCCATTGACTAACATTGATCTCGATATTAAGAATGATAGCTCCACATATTCAGTTCTGATTAGATCAAAATCCCTCGGTCAGGAAATTAGCATGGATGGTCAGATCATGAATACCTCAGAATTAATAGTCGGCAATACTGGTAAGCCAATCAAAACGATTACTGACGTGTATTCACCTCGGATTAGTTGGGATAACTTAGTAGATATATTTCAGATAGAATCTGAGAATCAGATCGCCACTAAAAAGCCAATTGAGAAAGAAAAATCTTTCAGAAAAAATATCATAGACATCTTGTATTCCTTTCACCCTGAGATGGTCATAGCAATAGATACCTTAGAATATTCTGATAGTTTATCACTTTATAAATTTGCAAGCGAGATGCGACTGAGAGATTCTAATTATTTAGATATTAAGAATCTTGATTTTGATTACAAGGGAAGCACCGTCGGATTAGAAGCAGGCGTAGAATTATTTGAAGATGATATCGGCAATATGGATTTGCATCTCAAGGCAGAGCAGATAGATCTGGGTCTTTTAGTCAGTGATATTAAGGAGGAATTTGGAATCAGTAATATGCATTTACATCAGATGACTGGTATTCTGGATTTTGATCTTACCCTAATAGGTTCTCTTTCCGATGATCAGAATAGCATTCTGCAAGATACGACTATAGGTAAGCTTGACTTTGCCTTATATGATATGCGTATACGTGATTCTGAGTGGCTGCAGAAGTTAGGTAGAAAAGCTTATATATCTGATCGGTTTCAGGATGTCCGATTCTCAACCATTGAGAATAGCCTGAGCATACAAGGTGATCAGATAATGATACCTCTTATGGAATTACAATCTAATGCTATTAGCTTCTTCGTGGAAGGGCACTATCATCAGGAAGATCCTAATCTATGGTTTTCGTTTCCCATTCATAATATTAAGTCCAAAGATCTGAGCTTATCTCCAGAGAAAGAAGGCTACGCCAGAAGAAAAGCTAAGTTACATATCGAATATGCTAATGTTGATAATGGAGAATCGAAGTTCAAGCTTAGGCTGAATAAGCGAAAATTCTATAAGGATAGAGGTATCTTAGATCAATACAAAAAAGACAAGAAAAGGTACAGAGATGAGCGTAGACAACGAAGAAAAGATAGAAGACGCAGAGCTAAGAATTAGTCTGACTCACCTAATAAAGCAAGTATCAGAATTACATTATCTTTAATGAAACATCTGATGAAAACTCATGGCTAAACGAGATAAAAGAGGTATGCAAACGCTGTTTCGGACAGTTATTAAAAACCATTATACCTTATTAGAAGCGATAGATCGTAAAGCCAGTATTATTTTGACCATTAATTCCATATTGATTTCGATTGTCTTGGGTGCAGCGTATCTTGCGCCAGAAGCTATGCAGAATAGCCTCGAACTGATTACCAGAGTAACAGTTAATTTTGCGTTGGTATCGATGGTGTTTGCATTGTTAGCTATCCGACCTCATCGCTACAAGAATGAGAAGTCCTTGCTATATGCAGGATCATTCACTAAGATGTCAAGAGAAAATTACCGAGTACAGATGAATTCTATTCTAGATGCCGGAGATGGCATCTATGACACCATGATAGATGATATATATTCCATCGGAGAAGTTATTAGAAAACGACAGCATATGCTCTATATTTCTATAGGCATCTTCATAGTAGGTCTTTCTGTCATCTTTATCTTAGGATTAATCTATCTGTAAGATTCTGATTCTTTCGAGAGCTAAGATATCTGATCGTTTTTCACTAACTGGGCTCTCACAAGCTTAATGATCAGCAAACATATTAACATTATACTAGCTGGATGGAACTGTTGCAAGAAAGCAGCAACAAATAGAGAAGCCACTAAGCAAAAGGCTAAGGTATAAGTCAGCCATTTTTTCTGAGTGAAAAGCAATAATAGAAATAATGGATTAAGCCATAGGATATTGAGATTATCCTTAGTCGGAATATGGTCAGTGCCTACCCACATGAATAGAACAATGCATCCTCCGATACCTGCTAAGAATATCCAGATCTTGTCATAGAATCGTATCGTTTTGCTCTCTATCAATTTTTTGGATCTTAGCAACAAGATTAGTTCAATGAATAAAAAGATGCCAAATATTAAGCATGGTGTAAGCCAGCCTCTCTGTTGTCTTTGTAATTTTTCCTTTTCATAATCTAAGATCATAGATTGCTCTGCGACTATTGATTTACCATCTATCTGTAATCCTTCTATTCTTTTGTGTAAATACTCAGGTAAGAACATCTGATCGTCCTTATCAGCAATGTTATCTGCTTTCTTCCCTATAATAAGATCTATCCCAAAGTCCATCCATGGACTGCCATAAGTGTACTCATCTAGTAACTGTCGGAAGGTTTTAGAATTTTTGGCAACAGAACTATCTGCTATCCCATCTAGATTATTGAATAATAGATCTCTGATTCTCGTCGAGCAATTATCGAAAAAGAAATCATAGAGATACTTCCTGTTCTGTGGTTTGTAATCTTCTCTAAGACCTAAGTATAGCTTGTTCCTCTGGGCAGTATAGAGATTTAATTTTTGTATTAGGATACTTCGTTTTTCGAGAGAGTAATTATTGAGGAAGCTATCTCGGCGTTGTATTCCTAAGGCGTATAATAGTTTGCCTCTTAGGAATTTCATAAGGAAATTGGGTTCGTCAAAGTCAAACAAGCCATAGTTATAGATCTCGCTTTTCTTAGTGACAGGATCATTAACCCATATAGCATTATGCCCGAATGTATTGTATAGATCATCACCCTGACGACAAGTCAATATTGAGATGGATGCACTATCCGATAATTGTGATAGAGTAGGGGAACTGACGGTACCTATGATCAGTAGAATCGTCAGTATGTGTCTAATAGTATTCAGGATTTATATTGTTTATCTACACAAATAACGTGAATAAACCTGAACTAATTATTATGAGATTTTGCTGCCATTCTCGGCGGCCTTAGTAGGTTGTACGAAGTTAAGCTGGCCATCAGCATTCTCGGCCATCAGGATCATACCTTTTGATTCTACGCCTCTGATTTTTCTGGGTGCCAGATTAGATAATAAGGTCACCTTAGTGCCTATGATATCTTCTGCTGAGAAGTGCATAGCTATACCAGATACAACTGTTCTTTGTTCATAACCGAGATCTACCGTTAACTGGAGTAACTTGTCCGCTTTCTTTACTTTTTCGGCAGCTATGATGGTGGCTGCTCTAAGGTCCATTTTTACAAAATCATCATACTGGATGGTTTCTTTTATTTCGCCATTGGTCGGTGCAGCTATTGATGTTTCAGATGCTGCTTTAGATTCTACTTTGCTGAGATTTAGCTTTTCTATTTGCTTAGCGATGACATCATCATCTATTCTGGAGAATAGGTGCTCGGCAGTAGATATTTTATGACCTGATGCAATCGGAATTTCACCTTCTGCCAGTTGGTTAGATAGCTTAAGTAATTCTCCGTCTTCTTTGATCGGTTCAGTACCTAGTAATTGGCATAGCTTATCAGAAGTGTTAGGTAGGAATGGTCTGACACATATGCTGATAATATGTACGTATTGGATCATCAGATTCATGACGACTTTGACCTGCTCAGGATCTTCCTTGATGGTTTTCCAGGGTTGGTTATATTGTAATATCTGATTGCCATTAGATGATATCTGCATGATGGCATTCATTGCTCCTCTGAAATCATATCTTCTGAGACTGCTACCTATGGCATCTATATTGTCAAATAATCTTAAGATCTCATTATCATGGAAACTGATGTCTTCTTCTGAATCACAACCGATTATATCTAAGTCTTCGTCAAATTCTGGCACGACGCCTTCATAATATTTATTGACAAGTACGATGACCCTATTGACAAAATTTGCAAGATTATTGACCAGTTCATTATTGTTAGCATCTTGGAATCCCTTCCATGTAAATTCGCTGTCTTTAGACTCAGGCATATTTTTGATGAGAGCATAACGCAATGCATCTTCTTGGCCTGCAAAGTCTTCTAAGTACTCATGTACCCATACCGCCCAATTACGAGAAGTCGATATTTTGTCTCCTTCAAGATTCATGAATTGATTAGCGGGCACATTCACAGGAAGGATGTAATCTCCGTGTTCCTTAAGGATTGCAGGAAATATAATACAATGGAATACGATATTGTCTTTACCTATGAAATGGACAAGTGCTGTAGAGTCATCTTTCCAGTAAGGTTCCCAGTCTTTTCCATTGTCTGCAGCCCATTGCTTAGTTGCAGAGATGTATCCTATTGGGGCATCCATCCACACGTATAATTTCTTACCTTTTGCGCCTTCTATCTCTTGCGGCACATCTACACCCCATGAGAGATCTCGTGTCATAGATCGTGGTTGCAGTCCACCTTCCAGCCATGAGTTACACTGTCCTATGACATGGTTTTTCCAATCCTCTGGATAATGGAGCTTGTTATCTCCGAGTGTCCCTTCATTGATCCATTCTTTAAGCCATTCTTCACTATTCTCTAATGATAAGAACCAATGTGTCGTAGGTCTTAACTCTAATGCCCCATCGCTTAATGTACTCTTAGGGTTTATCAGTTCAGTAGGACTTAGAGATGATCCGCAATTTTCACATTGATCACCGTAGGCGTTTTCATTATTGCACTTTGGGCAAGTTCCTTTGATATATCTATCAGCTAAGAATTGCTTAGCTTCTATATCATAATACTGTTCAGATTCTTTCTTAACGAAAGCACCTTTTTCATTTAATGTTCTGAAAAAATCCTGAGATGTCTGGTGATGTAAAGGATCAGAAGTCCTGTGATACATGTCAAAAGAGACACCTATTTTCTCAAAAGTATCCTTAAATTGTTCGTGGTACTTATCTACGATGGATTGTGGGGTAGTGCTTTCTTTGATTGCACGAGTCGTAATTGCTGCACCATGCTCATCAGAACCACAGATGAAAACAACATCCTTACCGCTTAGACGAAGAAATCGGACATATATATCTGAAGACAGATATGCCCCAGCTAAGTGTCCTATGTGTAATGGTCCATTAGCATATGGCAGCGCCGCTGTGACCAAATATCTTTTTATTTCTCTCATTTTCAATTTGGAGATTCTCGACTCCTGTAACAATTAAACTTTAAAAGGAAATAACTTAGATGGGATGGACTGCGAAGATATTGTTATTATCGTATATATCTAACTTTGGGTTAAAAATATATATATGTTTTTCTAATTTGTTATCAGATGAAATATGTAGAAGAAATAAAGGAGATGCTGGAAGCTGAACACCGCAGAACGCAACGTGATGCGATAGTAGAGTATGTAGGTACAGATAGGGCGAAAATGAAAGCCCTGATGAATTTATTTATTGATGATAAATGGCACTGGAGATATAATCAGCGAAGCGCCTGGCCTATAGGCGTGATCGGTAGAAAATATCCAGCAATGATGGAACCCTATCATGTGGATATGGTAGCTAAGTTAGATACCCCCACACATGATGCACAACTGAGAAATATCATCAGAATCTATGAGGATATTGATATACCAGAATCTATAGAAGGAGAGCTATACGATAAGTGTTATGGCTTCCTATCTAATCCACAAGTTCCTATAGCCGTCAGATGTTTCTCTATGACTGTAGCCGCTAAGGTCGCAACCAAATATCCGGAGCTACAAGATGAGATAGTTGCTATGATAAAGGAGCATTTGCCACATGGGTCTGCGGGATTTAAAAGTAGAGGCGGAAAGATTATTAATAGATTTGCTAATTGAAGAGATTAAATAAAAGTAGTTATGACCTATTTACTTAAGGAAATTTGGATATATCCTATCAAGAGTCTTGGTGGTATTCAGTTAGACTCTTGCAATACAGTCACGGAAGGCTTAGAGAATGACAGAAGATGGATGCTCGCGGATGAGCAAGGAATATTCATGTCTCAGCGTAACTGTCCTGAGATGGCTCTTTTCTCTTGCAGATTAACAGTTAGAGAATTGATAATTAATTATAAAGGAGACTCTGTAGAAATTCCATTATCAGAGCAATCTGAGAAGCTGATAGATGTCCAAGTTTGGGAGAGTAGCTTCAAAGCACATGAAGTTTCTGACTCTATAAGCAGGTGGTTCTCCGATCGATTGTCTCAGAAGGTGACACTTGTGAGAATGACAGAAGCCTCTAATCGTATTAAGGCACTAAAGGAGCCACCTTATGAGACGAACCTAAGCATGGCAGATGGTTATCCATATCTATTATTAGGGACTGCCAGCATGAAGCAACTCAACGAAAAACTGGATACTGAAATATCTGCTAATCGATTCCGAGCTAATCTGATCATCGAGACAGATGTCCCTCATATAGAAGATACATGGAAGAATGTGTTTATAGGTGATACTTCACTACAAATCATCAAGCCTTGTGCAAGATGCCAAGTCATCACTATCGACCAAGAGACTGGAAATCAAGGCAAAGAACCTACAAAGACACTCGCCAGTTATCGTAAGGAAGGTAATAAGATTCTTTTTGGTGCCAATGCCATATGTACTCAGGAGGGTAGGGTTGCAGTGGGAGATGAGGTCAATTTGAATAATTAATACCATTTAAGGTTGAAGATGTCCCATTAGATTTTGAGATTAATTTTTCCAAGTTCAAGGCATGAGCGAATGATTTCGTTGCAGACGAATCGAGTATAATAATACTCGGAAAAAGTGAACCACGATAGTGGGTGGGCTGAATTGTACTCTTACTTACACCGCTTACACCTATCACAAATATTATTGTATGTTCCTGATCCATATTATGTAAAAGTCTAAATTACAGATTGCAATTCCAACTTTATATTGTACGGAAAGGTTGCAACCCTTTAGTGAAGTTATCACCCAGTAACACTAAAATTAGAGTCGCTCATCCATATAGTCAGCGCTTTATAATAGACTATATATAGTAAGGCAAAAGTATCCCTACAATTGTATAATTCGTAGGTCTCGAATAGTTATGATGATGGAGCTAAGAAAGAAAAGGTTTTTCATATTATCTGGCTTTCATTTTTATAATATGATGAGTTGGAGGGGAGTAATAAAAATTTGTGACCAAGATTTATTTTGATTAATTTACAGTGAGAATCAAACCTACTACTTATGAAGTATATAGCAACTATATGCTTATTGTGCTACCTATGTACAGTCAGTATGTCACAATTAGAATGGGAATTACTTCCCTTAATTCCTGAGACTACAATCAATAAAATTTTTCACGGACCTGATGGAGAAATGTATTTAACTACCACTATCGGGGGAAGTAGCTTATATGTTTCTTATGATGGACAGACGTGGGATACACTATATTCTCCAGAAGATCTTATCACTAACATTGCTTTTCTTTCTGATGGTCGTGCTGTATTAGCTGGCAGTAGTATTCATATTAGTGAAGATTTAGTTAGTTGGGAAAGACTTCCTGCATACTGCAACAGATGTAATATGCAGATTAATGATGATGTTATCTATGTGTTAGATGATGATGTAATAGCTTTTTCTACTGATTATGGAGAGACTTTTTCTGAAGTTGATAATCCGTATGATGATAATTCTCCTTCAAGCCATGAACTATTTTTTGGTGATGAATACATCTTATTGACTAGTGACGATAAAGGGTCTGACAAGTATATATATTTCTTAGATATGGATTTAAATCCTATTGAATATTTCGGATTAGAGTTATCACCACGAGGCTTTGGTGTTCGTGATAATGATATGTTTTACTTCGTAAATAGCCGAGACACATTAGTAGAATATAATCCTACTCAAAGTGAAACAAATGAGTATTCTATTGCCACAAGTCTAAATATAGATGACGTTTCAAAAATGTTTAGTTATGAAGGAGTACTATTAATAGTAACACCACAAGGAATATTCAAAAAGCCTAAAGAGGATGATATAACAGATCTATGGATATATGCGAATCAAGGTTGGGAAGAATCCAATTATTGGATTTACAGTACTGGGTCTATAATCTATAATTCAATTGAAGAAGATACGGGGATGATCACATTTGATATGAATACAGATGAGATAGATACTATTATTCCTGATGTACCAGCAAATAACATTGATATTCAAGTAGACTTATCAGGTAATACATTAGCTCTGACTAATAATGATATTCTCTGGCATCTACCAGCAGGTAACACTGAATGGCAAAGATTGGGTTACCGAGAGAGAGCTAACTTTAAGCTAAGTATAGATGGCGTTCTTTACCTTGAGGAATCCGGAACTTTATATCGTTCGATAGACTATGGACTTAATTTCACTCCATTATTCGTAGTAGAATCATATGTCGATGACCTCTTTGTCTCAGATAGTTTAATCGTTTTGCAGGATAGTGACGATTTGCATTTTTCATACGACGGTGGTATAAGTTGGCAAGATTTAAGCTTGGATAGCTTAACTACGTATTTTGGTGTTGAGTTTAATTTGATTGAAAATTTCTTGTGGTCACCAGATCGTGAATCAGATACCAGTTACAATTATCTAACTTTGGACTTCTCTAATAAGCAATTAGAGGTAGATACAATTACAATACCCAAAAATAATGAATTTCAGTTTCCTGATTATCAAATTGCTTTTCTAAACAAAGATACTTTTCTGTTAGTAGAACAGTGGCTAATTGTAGATACTCAAACAGTGCTAATTACTTACAATGGAGGTGTTGATTTTAACGAAATAGCGATAGATGAAAATTTCATGATAGAGGACATACAATTTTGTGATGGTAATATCTGGTTGTCAGACAAAGCTTACAGGAGGATAGCACTATCAGACTTGGATAATTTGTCATTTGATATAATAGAGACACCAGCTACTGATATGACTGACCTCTGGTTCAGCTACTCTTACTGTTCGCCTACAGGGGATTATTATTTACAAGATAGATCTACAGGAACTTTTAAGTCAAAGCCAATTATCAGTAATATACAGATTGAATTAGATCTAAGTCATTCTCCTGTTATCATATTTCCAAATCCAACTTCTGATGATATTAATATTCAGTTACCAGAGTGGATAAATGGAGACATGACCTTTAAATTAATGGATCAGCAAGGTAGGTTCCTTACAAATATTAAAAGTAATAATCAGGATAAGAGTATAACGCGACTATCATTAGAAGGACTAAAAACAGGATTGTATTTCTTACATTACAGTAATTCTCAATTGAGTGGAGTACAGAAAGTTTTTATTGAGAATTAATTCATAGTAATAATGTTTACAGGCGCTCATCCATCCAGTCTGTCATTTGTTGCAATACTTTATCTCTCTCTAGTTCTCTGGTAATCTCGTGCTTATGATCTTTGAGCGGGATAAATGTCTTGTCTTGTGATGGGCTCACTTCGTATAATTTCTCGCTCCCTTGTATATTTGCAAGTGCATCATCTGTGCCATGCATGATGAGGAATGGATAGTCAAATTTTTCTAATCTCGACATGAGCCACTTGCTCTGAGCAAGCATATTGTAACCTGTAACAGCATACATGCCATCCGTGTAGACAAGCGGATCGTTGATGTATTTCCGGACTTCTTCTTTATCTCTGGAGATAGTATTAGGTCTGGCAGCAATCGTCTTGATATTGGGAAGTAAGCGGGCGACGATACCTGCAAGCTTCTGTAAGATCGGAGCCATATCATCTACAGCCTTTAGGAATGGTCCGGACATGATGACACCTCTAAATGTATCAGAAGCAATTGTTTGACTTATAAGATAAGTCAGCATGACAGTGCATCCCATACTATGCGAAAAAAGGAAGATCGGCTTATCAGATTTCTCTATGATATGATGCACTATGACTTCGTAGTCCTTAGCATAGGGCTCAAAAGACCTAATATATGCTCTTCTCTTTCCACCTGATTCTCCATGAGTCCTCTGGTCAAAACTGTAAAAATCATATCCCCGTAGATTAAAATATTCTGCCTCGTAAGCATAGCGACCCGCATACTCAAATAGTCCATGACAGAAGATGATATTACCTTTAGTATTATTTTCGGCAAGCCAAGTTCTGGTTTGCAATTGAGTCCCATCAAAAGAAGAAATATTTTCAGTCGTCATTAGCTGAATAAGTTTTTCTCTACTGCTTCGCAGATGATATGACCGAGTAGCATATAGGATTCTTGTATTCTGGCGGTATTATCAGACGGTATGATTAAGTGGATGTCTGAGTGGTTACCCATTTCATTTTTAAGCTCTCCGGAGATTGATATGATATGCATTTTGATCTCCTTAGCTTTGTGTATTGCTTGTAGAACATTTTTGGAATGACCGCTGGTAGAGATGGCAATTAATATATCTCCAGGTTGTCCTTTAGCTTCTAATAATCTTGAGTATACTCGATTGTAATTATAATCATTAGCGATAGCTGTCAGGGCGCTAGCATTGCTATGCAGTGCATCTGCATTTAGAGGTGGTCTGTCCATTGCAAATCTTCCACTTAACTCTGCGGCTAAATGTTCGGCATCAGCAGCACTCCCACCATTGCCACAGAGTAGTACCTTACGACCTGAGGAAAATGCTTCCGTCAGTAAGGTAATTATAGCATCAACCTGTTGCATAATGATATCGGATGCGACTATCTTTTCTATACAGTTTTGATGATCCTTTATTTTTTCTTTGAAGCTCAAATTTCTATTTCTTTTCTAAAGGTATCAAAAAAGTTTTGCCACGATAATTCTGATTTGATTTCAGAAAAATCTTGAGTTAGTGATGTCGGCTCGGCGTAATATTTATTTAGTTGCTGGGCTATTGATTCTGGTGTCGATTCTGCAATGTATCCGATGTTATGTTTCTTAATTAATGCAGAAAGGCTCCCTACATTAGTGACTATGATGTTTTTGTTAAAGTGTATGGCTATCGGGACGACACCTGATTGTGTCGCTGTCTTGTAAGGCAGTACGATTAGGTCCGATGCACAGAAGTACTTAGCTACATCTTCATTGGGAATGTACTGATTTACTTTTATAATTCTGTCTTGTAGATTATGTTTCTCGATGATGTCCTGATACTTTTTCTCATCTTCATAGAACTCTCCGGCGATGATAAGTTTTATATTTTCGTTTTGTTCTATTAGAGGCAATGCTTCTATCAGTAGATCTAATCCTTTATACTGTCTGACAAGCCCGAAGAAAAGTAAATATTTAATTTCTGGATCTAATCCTAAGCTATTTTTAGCTTCTGACATATCCATACCGTCACCGTAGTGATCATAGATGGGATGGAATAATGTATGGATTGGTTTATCAGAAGTGTTTTCTCTGACTTCTGCACTGACATTCTCTGATAGACAGACCATATGATCTGTTCTATTTGTTATGAATTTATTGAGTTGCATATCTCCGATGCGACTCTCATGCGGCTTGAAGTTATGGACAATGGTAATGGTCTTAATGTCAGGCAATCCTTTTTTTACGCCTCTCAGAATAGTACCAAATGCTGGTGCCATAAATGGCATCCAATATTGTGTGATAACAATGTCTGGTTGTTCTTTAATAATTTCTTTGGACAACTTCAGCCAGTTAAGTGGATTAGTACTGTAGATGCCTCTCTTAATGGTTAGGTTAGGAGGTGCATCATCCGTTGTCAACTGGGTCTTGCCAGGAAATAAAAAATTTGGATATTGCTGTGTGAACGTGAAGATCTTACATGTCCAATTATTCTTCTGGAAGATGGTTGCTAAGTTTTCATTAAAAGCAGCGATACCTCCTCTGTAAGGATAAGCTGGACCTATGAATATAGCTTTCTTAGCCATTATATTTCTGCTTCTATAGCGTAAGTGTTTCTATGAGGACTGACTCTTGATATCATCTCTGCTAAGAAGCCTGCGATAAATAGTTGGACACCGACGATCACGAGTAACATTCCTAAGTAGAACAATGGTCTACTCGCTATTCCTTCTTGTTCTAAGAATAATTTGCAAATAGTCAGATATGTTAATAACCCCACTCCGATGAACCCTAAGACAGTACCCATACTACCAAAAAAGTGCATCGGGCGCTTCCCAAATTTTCCTACAAACATAATAGATGCCAGATCAAGATATCCTCGCATCACTCGTTCTAAACCAAACTTAGATACACCATGTTTTCTTGCATGGTGAGTAACTACTTTCTCCGTTATCTTAGTGAATCCAGCGGCATGAGCAATGACAGGAATGTATCTATGCATTTCTCCATAGACTTCTATGGCTTTAACGAGCTCCCCTTTGTAGGCCTTAAGACCACAATTAAAATCATGTAATGGAATGCCACTAAGCTTTCTTGTAGTTCCGTTAAACAACTTAGAGGGAATGGTCTTCCCTAATGGATCATGCCTTTTTTTCTTCCACCCGGAAACAAGATCAAAACCATCGTCATAGATCATCTTATAGAGATCAGGAATCTCTTCTGGAGAATCTTGTAGATCTGCATCCATTGTAATGACAACCTCTCCCTTGCAGTCTTGGAACCCTATCTGCAATGCGGCAGACTTGCCATAATTACGTCTGAATTTTATCGCTCGTATAAAGCTGAATTTTTCCTTAAGCTCTGTGATGATCTTCCACGAGCGATCTGTACTGCCATCATCTATGAATAATAACTCGTATGTGATACCCATAGCATCGACAACTTGACCTATTCTCTGTACCAGTTCTGGTAAGGACTCTTCTTCATTCAGTAAGGGAATAATAATGGATAAGTTCATCTGGAAAAAATCACGTATTAAAAAGCGTAAACAAACGAGCTTGAGAGTACTTCCGTAATTATAGAAGGTACTCTCAAGCAGTTATAAGTATTAACTTTTTTCGAATTATAAAGTTCCTTGAGATCTTTCGTTTTTCATGATGAGACCTGAAACTAAGCCCACTATGAAACCAAAGATTAAATTTCCAATCATAGACATCATCGCCATTGAACCTGGTGAGAACATGGCATCCATTATATTACCCACCATTTCTTCTTGTTCGCCGCCTGCTTCTTCAGCCCCAGCCATAGCGGCATCTTTGAAATTATCCATCGATTCTGGAGCTATAAATGAGAAGAAAACATAAGTAAATACAGCTACTAATATGCCTCCAAATAAACCAATAAGCACACCTTGTGACATACCGTTACCTAAGGTTAAGAATCCGCCATTGGCTTGTTTGTAAGATTTAATACCCATTACTATAGCTCCTATAGAAATTACCCAGCTGAGTAAGCTGGCTATAATTCCTCCACCCATACTATCGGGGGATGATAGTCCTGTATAATGTGTCGCAAGACTGGCTATAATTAGTCCGACGGCCATGATGGCTCCCCATTTAAATGCATTGTTCATTGTTTAGTATTTTTGTTTTGTAATAATTCTTTATCTCTTCTGATAATATATGAAACCAAGGCTGAGAAAATTGCACATGGCAATATAAGTCTAACTACATACTGTGTGATGCTATAACTGATGGTATATAATTGCTCTGATTGTATCTTAGCAATATATCCATTGACAAGACTCTCATCTGCATAATCTTTCATACTCTCCATACTTATAATAGCTTGTTCTTTCATAAGGTCTATAAGATTGGGGTCTATACTATTAAATAAAAAATGCTCAAAAGTTGTACATATCAATGTACCGATCGCTGCGGCAAAGAACATGTTCTTAAAGGCTTGTCCAAAACGTATTAGACCACCATTATTCCGTCTGGCATCAGCCCCTGTCTTAAATAAAAGTATTAAAAAAGGAAGAAAAAGTACCCATGATTTGTAATTTATAAAGCTTTGGGCATCAGCAAGATATAGTATATAGGAGGCAAGAATGAAGATCACTCCCATGAAAAGACCGTTATTGATTGCATTTTTGGTAATCATTCCTAAATGGAAAGTTAGCAATACTTAGGAATATCTTTAATACCTTGGTCTATATTTTCTTAGCAATCTAAATTTACAGACCATGAGAATACTGATTGTCTCAAGTTTTCTGCTATTATCTTTTTTGAGCAGTTGCGTAACGGACACTAAAAAAACTGAATTAACACAACCCGCAAATACATCAACTATCAAAAAAAGCGAAATAGATAAGACGAATAAGCTCTATGCTTACTTTACGGATAACCCACAGACCCAAGATCAGAAAGACGAAAATGCATTAATCGATTATGCCATAGATAAGGGCTTAGATGTCACAAGAACAGCTTCTGGAATGTACTATGTGTTAGAAAAAGAAGGCACAGGAACTGTACTAATGCAAAGTCAGCCATTTAAGGCTCACTACTCAGGTTATTTTATGGATGGGAAGACGTTCGATAGTAGTCTTGATAGAGGAGAGCCTATTGCTGCAACCGTAGGCGCCATGATTCCAGGATGGAATGAGGCCCTCAAGACATTTAAGGTAGGATCTAAAATGACTCTATTAATCCCTAGCCGATTAGCATATGGTTCCAGAGGTTTTCCAGGTTTTGTACCTCCTAATACACCTTTGATTTTTGATTTGGAGATCTTGCCATTGATATAGATGCATACGATTTCTTTCTGATCAGAAAATTAGCCAATAGATTTTGGGAATAAAGGCAATTAAAATTACCCTAAATGCTCAATTAATTGCTCCGCTAATTCGATACCGATTTTTTCTTGAGCTTCTAATGTAGAGGCACCGATGTGAGGCGTACAAGATACATGTGCATGAGTGATGATATCTTCTCGTGGAGTGGGTTCATTCTCGAAGACATCTAAGCCTGCAGCAGCTACCTTACCTGAATTAAGCGCAGCTAATAATGCATCTTCATCTATGGTTCCACCTCTGGAAGCATTGGCGATCATGACACCGTCTTTCATTTTGCTGAATTCCTCAGCACCTAAGGCTACAGATCCAGTATATGGTATGTGTAGTGTGATGGCATCAGCTTGAGACAGCATCTCATCCATAGAGACAGTCTGCAGGCTAACATTGATTTTCTGATCGTGAATGTCTATGCTGATATTAGCTTCTTTGATGTAAGGATCTACTGCTAATACTTTCATCTGTAGGCCGAGAGCGATCTTAGCTGCTTCTTGTCCTATCCTACCGAATCCTATGATTCCCATCGTCTTGCCTTCCAGCTCCATACCTTTAGCATAAGATTTTTTGAGAGCCTTAAATTCTGAATGACCTTTACTCGGCATCTGACGATTAGACTGATACAAGAATCTGGAAAGACTGAGAAGATGAGCAAATGCTAACTCTGCTACAGATCGAGAAGATGCCGCCGGTGTATTACATACTTTGATGCCTTTTGACTTTGCATGATCTACATCTATATTATCTAAACCGACGCCGCCTCTACCTATGACCTTAAGATCTGGGCATTTGTCTATCAGTTCCGTTCTAACCTTAGTAGCACTTCTGACACATAAGGCTGCATAGCTGGGCAACTTATCAGTAAGGTCTGCTTGAGGTATGTTTTCTGTATCTACTTCATGCCCAGCATCTTGAAGCATTTTTAGTCCTGTAGGGTGTATTCCGTCGTTGATTAATATTTTAGCCATTTTCTCGATTTTTTATTTGAATTACAAAAGAAACTATTCCTTTTTTAATTCTATAAGTATCAGCTGATTATATAGTTAAAATTTACGATTTATGAATATATCTGCCATATCTAAATCAACAAATTATAAAAATTTGTAATATGTTCAATTATAAGTATTTTTGAGGGATTAATAATTTCTACGGTGATAATACCGTTTATCTTCAAATTTTAAGACATATGTTTAATTTAGGATTCTTTCTTCAAGCTAAGGCTAAGGTGGATGATGATGGGACGATTACTCAGAACATTATAGATATTGTGGTGCAAGGTGGACCACTTGGAATTGCTATTAATATCATCTTATTAGTCCTTTCTATATTGTCCGTAATGATATTCGTAGAGAGATACCTCACCATTAAGAAAGCATCTAAGATAGATGACAGCTTCATGCAGAACATCAGATCTGCTGTCTCATCAGGTAATATCCAGGGTGCCAAGTCTATGCTTGCAGGCGTAGATTCTCCTTATGCACGTATGGTAGAGAAGGGTATCGCTAGGATAGGTAAGCCACTTAGAGACATAGATGCTTCGATAGAGAATGTGGGAAACCTTGAGATATTTAAGCTAGAAAAGAATCTTTCTTCTCTTGCCAGTATATCAGGAGCAGCGCCGATGATCGGATTCTTCGGTACTGTGACGGGTATGATATTAGCATTCTATAAGATGGCCAGTGAGCAAAATGTAACTCCAGATGTTCTTGCAGGTGGTATATATACCGCATTGATCACAACCGCTTTTGGATTATTTATCGGAATATTTTCATTTGCAGGTTATAATTACTTAGTCGCAAGTGTAGATAAAGTAATCAATAAGATGGAAGCGACAGCCATGGACTTCATGGATCTATTACAGGAACCTACTGCATAATTATTCAGATACTAAATAGATGAAAAAAAGAAGTAAAGTCAGCGCAGAATTCAGCATGTCATCATTGACAGACATCATCTTTCTGTTGTTGATATTCTTCATGTTGACATCTTCTATGGTACAGATTAATGTACAACTACCTACATCTGATAGTAAGGCCATAGCGGCTAATGATCTCATCGTAATGATGACGAAGGATGGCAGTTTGACTTTTAACGGTAAGAAAACCTCTCGTAAAGGACTAAAAAATAAGATCAAATCAGAGTATAGCAAAATGTCTAACAAAGACAATGCATCTGTTTCCATAGTAGCAGAGGTCGGTGTACCTTGGAAAAAAATCAATGAAGTCATCGTCGTAGCATCGAGTCTTAAGATAAGAGCACACATCGCCACTCAAGCAAGAAAATAACAGGCATCATGGGAATGAAAAAAAGAAGTAAAGTAAGTGCAGAATTCAGCATGTCATCACTGACTGATATCATCTTTCTATTATTGATATTTTTTATGCTGACTTCATCTATGGTTATTCCCAATGCACTAAATCTAAAACTTCCAGGCAAGTCCACTAAAGTCACTAATCAGCCTAAGTTTCCACCTACAGAAGTTAAGATAGACAAGAGAGGCAATTACTACCTGAATGGTGACAAAGCATCTCGCAGAGACATCGAGCGAGTTGTCATTGCTCTGAAAAAAGAAAGAACTAAAGTATCTCTCATCATCGTTCCAGATGATAATACACCTACAGAGAAAGTCGTAGCGATATTAGATATTGCATATCGCTATCATATCGATGCAATAATGACTGATCCTAAGGCAAAAGCTCCTATAAAAGGGTAGGTGTAATATATAATCTTCTTCTAATTTATTTCTGATCTCACCTTGTATATGGAGTCCCAGCGGGACGAACCCCTTGTAAGTAAATAAGTGATAGCATATATAAGCTGCAGAGGAGCGACACCATACTGTATAAGAATCATAAAAGAGACCCCATAGTAATACTTTCTTATCAAGCCTTACATATAATATGGTCACAAACTCATATTACGAAATATCATAATATTTGGCATTGTTGTTGCAACCCATTAAGTACAATTAGAACTACGAAATATTTAGTTCATTGGCTTTACAACTTAGGTGCACCTATTTTTTTCCTAATGTCAATGTTTCATAGTTTTCTAATGACAAACTGCAACTGTTAGAACCAATAAAACCTGAGGTAAATGGAACAACCGTCCAATATACCAGAGAAAGATAATAATAAGAAAGGCATTATCATCAGCTCATTATTACATATGTTGCTGCTGTTATTATGCCTATCGCCATTTCTTAGTTTTATGTCTGAGGAAAGAAAGGAACCACTTACCGGTATCATGGTAGCTGTAGGTAATCCTATATCAGAAACTAAGCAAATAACTAATCCAGCACCATCTCAAAGTGCTGAGAAAGTCAAAAAAACAAGTCCAAAGAAAAGTACAACCAAACCTAAAAAGGCAGCGACAAAGAAAGTGTCTAAATCTGCTAAACCAGTAAAGAAAAAAATTGTCTCTCAAACCATAGAAGAAGAATCTTCTGTGCAAGCCAATAGAGAAAAAGTTGTAAAAAAAGAGAACAAAGCAAAGCAAGAACAAAAGAACCGCGAAGCTAAAATAGCTGAACAGAAAGCAAGAGAGGAAGCAAAAGAAAGAGCTGCTGAGGAAGCCAGGCAAGCAGCTAAAGAAGCGGCAGAAAAAGCCGAGCGAGAAGCCGCTGCACAACGAGCTGCAGACAAGGCTAAGGCAAAGTCAAAATTCAATAATCTATTTGCAAAGGGAGATCAAGAAGCGGCGGCATCTAAAGGTGATGTCAATGGGAAACCTAATGCTAAGGCACTCGAAGGGATAAGTACAGGCCAAGGCCAGACAGGAAGTGGATTCGGCGATCGACAGTTACTCTATGCACCGACCATAACTGATAAATCACAAAGGACGGGCAAGGTCATCATTAAGATCTGTGTAGATCAGTCAGGTAAGGTAACTAAGGCCAAGTATACTCAGAAAGGGTCGACGACAACTGACGCCTACCTCATATCACTTGCTGAGAAGAATGCTAAGAAATATAAATTTGATACCAGCAGTGCAGCAGAGCAATGTGGTAATGTGATCATAGACTTCAAGTTGAAGTAGGCTTCTCTTAGTCTGCTCGCTTAACATACTGATCAAAATCCATCTCCTTGTAGGACTCCGTGCTGATGTATCCGAGTTCAGCTAGAATTTGCTTTGGTTTTTTAAATCCTGGAGAAGGCATAATAATATTAGTATTCTCATCCAGATATACAAATGATGGATACGCCATTCTGCCATCTAAGAGTACCTTAGCTAGCTGATGAGCACCACGTCTACCACCAGGTATATATTTGTAATCCTTACCATTATAATTAATAATTTCTTTTTGTTCAGCATCAAATTTGACCGCATAGAAATCGTCTCTTAATGCAGTCATGACATCATTATCCTTAAATGTGATCTGGTCCATTTTCTTGCAGTAACCACACCAGTCAGTATATACATCTATAAATATTTTCTTCGGAGTGATTTTATTGGCTTTCATGGCTTCGTCCCATGTCATCCAATGTATCATACCATCATCGGCTGGCTTTTCAGCTTGTGGTACAAAAGAGGAAGTAAGCAATAATGTAAAGAGTAAAACAGTGATAGTTCTCATAGCTTTAGTGTTTTGATAATCAATGACTTAAAGATAATCATTTCTTTTTTGATATTTGAGAGGCTCGACTCCTATTATTTTTTGTAATCTTAGCATATTGATACGTCTACGACGTATATAATTATTTAACCGAAGCGAATAGATATATTATTAACTGTCGCTGAAGTAATATTCATTTTGATATAGTATAAATAACTGCAAGACATAAGAGATGTACGGCTTTCATAGAGATCGGAAATATTACTTTAATTTCATCTATAAGACGTCTAAGAACTTTATAGTACCCTATATAGAGGAATACAGATCGCTCAGAGAATCTGATAAAATTCTGGAAATAGGTTGTGCTGAAGGCGGGGTGCTTAAGGCATTTACAGAAAGAGGACATGAGTCTATGGGTATAGAAATGAGTGAGAAAAGGGTAGAGTTAGCAAGAGAATTTATGAGCAATGAGATCGATGATGGCTTAGCAAAATTTATATCTAAGGATATCTATGACATCGATACGGATGCGGAGTTACCACACAAGTTTGATGTGATCTTACTTAAGGATGTGATAGAGCATATCTTCCATCAGGACAAGTTCATGGCGAGATTGGATCAGTTTATGTCGCCAGATGGGATTGTGTTTTTTGGTTTTCCTCCATGGCAGATGCCTTTCGGTGGTCATCAGCAAGTGCTTAGAAGTAAGTTGTTGTCTAAGATTCCATATTTTCATTTGCTACCAAGATTTTTGTATAAATGGATATTGGAAATATTCGGAGAGTCAGATTATAAGATCAAAGAAATGATGGAACTCACGGAGACGGGATTGTCCATAGAAAGATTTGAACGAATCGCTCGGGAGACTAATTTTGATATAGTAAAGAAGAAGCACTACCTAATTAATCCAGTATATCATTATAAGTTTGGACTCAAGCCGAGAAAACAGTTTTCGCTAATATCTTCGATTCCAATATTAAGAAATTTTCTCACGACAGGAGTCTATTACATTCTCAAGAAATCTAATTAGAAGCAAGTACATTATCCATGAAAAAAGTAAGATGCGAATGGTGCCTTAAAGATGATATCTATATGGATTACCATGATAACGTATGGGGTGTACCTGAGTATGATGATCTTAAGCTTTTTGAGTTTCTTAATCTGGAAGGCGCTCAGGCAGGATTGAGTTGGTACACTGTATTAATCAAAGAAGAAAACTATAGAAAGGCGTTTTCTAATTGGGATCCAAACAAAATCGTCAAGTACTCAGATAAGAAAATACAATCCCTATTAGCAAACCCAGGCATCATCAGAAACAAACTAAAAGTGAATGCCGTCATAACCAATTCTAAAACATACTTAGATATGAAATCCGAAGGGACTTCATTAAGCGATTATCTTTGGAATTATGTAGATGGAAAGCCGATTGTTAATCATTGGAAAGATATGTCAGAACTGCCTGCGCAGACGGAATTGTCTCAGCGTATCAGTAAAGATCTAAAAAAGAAAGGATATAAATTCGTAGGTCCGACGATAGTCTATGCGTTCATGCAGGCAGTGGGGATGGTCGATGATCATATGGCGGATTGCTGGAGGAGAGGGTAGAGTGATGTAATATCAATATCAATGTCAATTTCAATGTCAATTTCAATGTCAATATCAATTTCAATGTCAATTTAAATTTCTATATCAATTGACAAATAGAAGAATCTTGAATACTTGAATCAGTAGTAAGAGGAGAGATAATCCCAAAACCATTAATGCTAAAAATAATTTTAATAAGATCAATCAATATCAGGGACGGACAACTAATAACTAATAACTCGTAACTAATAACTCGTAGCTAATAGCTAATAACTAATAACTAATAACTCTTCACTAGACTAATTTTACTCCCAACCATAAGCTTCACGTATCCGATGATAGATGTCAGTATTCTCATAGAGTCCTGAGAACTTATCAGCACAAGGTCCATCAGCAAATACTGGGATAAAATCACCAGTATGCTTAGTAGAGGTAAAAGTAGTGACCATACTATCCATAGTGGACCCTGGCTGTATTGTAAATCCTCCCGTCTCATGATCAGCGGTCAGTACAACAAGCGTCTCACCGTCTTCATCAGCCCAGTCTAAGACCTGTCCTATAAGTTTATCGAATTCTAAAAACTCAGATATGATATAATCTTCATCATTAGCATGGCCACCCCAGTCTATCTGTGATGATTCTATCATGATGAAGAATCCGCTGGTTGATTTATTATCTAAGAATTCTATGCCATGCATGGAAGCATCTATCAAATAGTCTCGACCCTGTGCTACAGGAAGCGGATCACTATCTGACGTGAGATATCCTATTTTGTTAGCTGTGCTATTTTTAGATTTATAAGTGGAAAAATCCTCTAAGAAATTACCCATCGCATAGCCTTTGGCCTGGAGTTCTGCTACGAGATTTCGTTCATCAGTTCTTCTGTCAAAATATTTTTTTCCACCACCTACAAAGTAATCTATATCTGTCTTTAGAAAGTCAGCTGCGATCTCTTCATAATTCTTACGAGATACATTATGAGCTATAAATGATGCAGGCGTAGCATGCACAATCGTAGAGCTAGCAACCAGGCCAGTAGGCATGTTATAAGCTTCTGCTTCTTCCAGTAAGGTTCTGACAGGTAGCGAATCATTATCTACGCCGATGGCTCCATTAAATGTCTTAACCCCACTTGCAAATGAAGTGGCCGCCGCAGCGGAATCAGTAATAAGGCTATTATGGCTATATGGCTTATGCAGACCGATCACGGAGAATCTCTCCAGAGATGTCTTGTTACCATTGGCATAAGTGCCGGCCGTGATTTGACCTATACCCATGCCGTCTCCTATGAGGAATATGACATTTTTTGCAACCTTGGGCTTTGTTGGTTTTTCGATTACAGGTGCAGAAGTGATAACTTGACTTTTGGGTGTGCCGCAAGCGTATAAGAGTATGATTATAAAACTGGTAATTAGAATCCTCATTTTTAGCTATAAATTTATGCCAAGATATACTTTTTACCAGGCAGTGTCTTTACGATTCCTTTAAATTCTAAATTTAATAAGATGGAGCTAATCTCGGTCATTTTAAGACCTGTCTGATACACTAAAGAGTCGACACCGAGTTCCTCTTGTTTTAGCTTTTCGATTATCTTCTTTTCGTTATCATCTAAGTCAATAAGCAGCTGCATTTGCTTGACTTCTGGCTGATGTTCCCATCTCATGATGTATGCTATATCATTGATGCTTGTGAGTAGATGGGCTTGATTGGTTTTAATTAGGAAATTGCATCCAGCTGACATCGTATCGGTATTCTTTCCAGGTACAGCGAATACATCTTTGTTCTGATCATTAGCATATATAGCGGTGATCATCGATCCGCCCTTGATGGCAGATTCCACGACGATGGTGATATCTGATAATGCAGATATAATCCGATTTCTCTGAGGGAAGTTCTCTCGCTCAGGTTGTGTGTCCATTGAGAATTCTGTCATAAGTCCACCCTTATCCATCATCTTTCTGGCAAGCTGAGTATTAGTGGCTGGGTATATCTTATTGAGTCCATTGCCTAACACGCCGATAGTTGGTACCTCACATTCTACGCATTTCCTATGAGCTATCGTATCTATCCCATAAGCTAATCCACTGACGATGGTGACGTTGTAAGCTTTGAGTTCTTCTACTATTTTGTCGCATTGCATGATGCCATAGGGTGTCGGCTTACGAGTACCTACTATGGCTACTGTCCGAGGTACTTCCCATTCTACATTGCCTCTACTGTATAGGATTATGGGGCTGTCATTATAATGCTTAAGTCGACTGGGGTAATCGTCATCTAAGTAGAAGGATGTATTTACTTTATTCTTTTGGATGGCTTCATATTCCCGTTCTGCGAGGTGGAAGTCTTTAAAGTTAGCGACATCAGCAGCTCGCTTAGGTCCTATGCCTGGTATTGCTTCTAATTGCCTATTAGATGTAGAGAATACTTCCTTAACACCTCCACAGTAACTGATTAGATTCTTAGTCTGTACTGCACCTATCTTGGGGATATAATTGAAAGCTAACTTATAGATCATGTCCGTCTCTTCCACTACTTATAGTTTTGTGCTTGTGATGTTTTACCTTGCGACATTAGGATGTCATATATTTGTTTCTTTATTATCGGATCTTGCGGATTATAGGTATTTATAATATTCAGATAATGCAATGCCCAGTCTTTCTTATTCTGCTGCGAAAGTGCATTGGATATTTCGACATAGAATTTCTGTAGCTGAGAATAATCTTCTCTCTCCATCAGATACTTAAGATAGGTGGTAAGATACTCTATATCTGGTCTGCGAGATATGATACCTTTAAATGATGCCAGAAATTGAGGTAGATTTTTATCATACTTATATTTCTCTGCAGCTATACCTGACAACATAATATTAGCATTCTGATAGTATGGTAGTATCTGTACGGCCTTCAGAGCATACGGTTCAGCCTCTAATATTAGTTTTTGTTTATCCGATGGATCAGTGACTTCTTTATGCTTGTTGAATAATGCCGTGGCCATAAATGAGTTTGCTCGGGCACTGTTTTTAGAAGTTTTAATACCCTGCAGGTTAAGTGCTAATTCGGATTCCCAGGCAGGTACTCTGGTGATTGTCTTAATAGAAAATAAAATACCTATGACTACAATACTGCCTATCAGATACTTCTTATGTTCTGTCTGGCTTATTCTTTTGGACAGCTTTTGTAGTAGATAGACTATGATTATACAAATGCCAAGCGATGCCATGAATGCAAACCTCTCATTCATAAAAGTACCGACACCTACGACCACGTTAGATACAATAGAAATAGAAGCGAAGTAGAAGAATATAGCAAATGAAATCTTCTTATGTTTCTTCCATGATGTAAATATCAATCCGATCATGATCACATGTACGATGATAGAAAGAATGACCCGCCAATCTCCGAAAGACATAATCGGAATATGATAAGGATAGTAATCATGTGTCAGTGGATGAGGAAAAAAACTGAGCTGAATATATTTTAGAAGTGTATAAATGATCGTGGAATAGCGTTGTCCAGAATTCATGCCGACAAATGGATTATTCATCACATCTGTAGACTCAGCTGTGCTGAAATCAATAATAGAAAATCGGATCGCTAAGTAAGCAATTGTAGTGAGCAAAAGAATTCCGAATACAGGCACTAAAGATTTCCTATAGTCAGGTCTGAATAACCACAAGGCAAATGGAATTATAGCTAAGAATGTAATCGTATTTTCTTTGGATAATAGACCTAGCATATAGATGATTGCCATGAGAACTATAGATTTCATCTTTTGAGTATCTACATATTTCAATGCATAGAACAAAGTCAATATGCTAAATAAGAAAGCCATGATCTCATCTCGACCCTTAATATTAGCGACTGCTTCCGTATGTATAGGATGCAATAGAAATAGAACTGCAACCAAGAATGAAAAAGAGACAAACACTTTCTTAGAATAGACTTTCTCTAAGAATAGTCGACGGAGACAGATCCATGTAAAGAAAGCAGAAAGACCATAGAGAATAACATTTATGAAATGACTGATCTTAGGGCTTAGACCAAATATCTGATGTTCTATAGCGAAGGTAATCAACGATAATGGACGGTATCGCCCTCCCGGTAATAACTGTGTCGCTTCTCCTAAGTATCCTCGGAATGTATCTGTGGTGAATATTTCCCAAATGCCTGCAAAACCTTTTTTGACGTAATCATTCTCCGATACAGCTATCTTATCATCCAATACATAACCATAGCCCAGACACTGAAAATATAGAATCATTGCCAGCATTATAAAGCCACCCAGAGCATAGTATAAGGTCTTTTTATTGATATCTCTGATGGTGTAGCGGAGGCTCGATTCGATAGGATCTATCTTTTTATTTGGAAGTTTTTTCTTTTTCTTATTCATGACAACTCAGTGGATAGGCAAAATAAATTATTTTTACCATATTATTTCTATCTATAATTCATAAAGTATTGATAAACATAGATAAAACCGAGCAGTATGCTATTTCACTTCGCGTCATGACCCTTGTGTCGGTGATGCTTCTACTGCCAGCCTTAGGCATAACACAGATTAATCTAAAGGTTGGCTATAGCGCTAACTTTCTCGATGCAGGAACTAATAATACCATTCTGAGGCTTGCTAATGAAAAAGCTGTTGCTGAAGGATTGGATTTATTTTCGTCTTTATCAGATCTCAATACCCTGCATGGAGTTAATATAGGAATGAGGTATCTCCTCGGCAATAATAATGCAATAGAGCTTAGTTATGAGAGTATGGGACGCAAGAGAGAATTACTCGCTAGATCCGACAATGATGCCGTAAGGCAGACTGAGTTATTTTACTCATTTAAGCAGTATATGCTAGGCTACCAGAGTGTCTTCGGTCAGTATGGATTTGGGACAGCGATAGCTTATAATCGATTTAATATAAAGGAGGAATTTCAAGATCGGAAGCGTGCATTCTTAAGCCAAGGACAATGGGTAGCTAGATTTAATCTGGCACTATATTATAAAAGTAATGATGCGGTCTCTCTCTCTATACAACCTTATGTACAAATTGCAATACAAAGTATAGATCTTACTGACCTTTCCAAATATCTGGAAGTGGCTACTCCCAGTGATCCAAATGAGAATTTTTCTAATTTCGGTCTTTCTGTTATTATCTACAACGGGAGACAATAGATACATTCGCTTACTTGCTTATCGTCATCTGCGTAGATACAATATCCGGAGAGGGAACAGATTCTGTACAGGCCTCAGAAAATTCTATATCTGCAGATAATATATCGAGCATAATCGGCAATGCAAAACTATCTGCCACAACGCCTCCACTATAATAGGTATACTCATAATCTTCACCATCTATGGTGATCATCATTTCGACTTCCATTTGTCCTTCCCAGACACATACGACATCACATGGGCAGAATTCATTATCCAGGCTTTCGATCGTGATACTCATATCGTCAGGAAAGCAATAGCTTTCTCCAGATTCTACTTTGAATGATGTATCATATTGTACCTCGATGCAATCATCTTTTTTGCTACAAGAAGCGACGAGCAATCCGAAACCAAGGAGTAAAATAGACTTAAATAGTAGAGACTTCATATTTTCTTAATTGTATATATATAGACGTTTGAGTTGGCTTATTCGTTGGTTAGCTTATGACTTATTTTCTTCTATGGTCTACTTATTACCATTCCAAGTAGAATGCATCATCTTAAGCCTCCAGCCTTCTGGTGTTTTTATGGCCAAAGCACTTTCCAGCCAGCTCCCATTTCCGACAAGGCTGTCTTGATTATAAGAATCAGCTTTGCTTTTCAGGATTTCCTACTAATCTCGGGTTAAGCAAAATTTTTAACTGTATTATTTCTAATCTAATCTATCATTCATGTTAAGATGGATAGAATTGTAAAGTCAAAATAACATTTGTGCTACAATTTTCTTCTCTTACAAAAGTTTTAATTGACTATAGGCAAATAAGCAAGTTTCATATAAAATTAATATATTGAAGTAGGAATCAGATTTTTTTATATAACTCTATAATTTATCTGATTGAAAATCAATTACAGAATATTTTACCATTAATCCAAAAACTATTATCATGACTTTACAGAAATTATTTATTTCAAGACTCAAGACTCAAGACTCAAGACTCAAGACTCAAGACTCAAGACTCAAGACTCAAGACGTTAAGAAGATACAGCCTTGTTTTAGTATTAAGTATTTTTAACACATTTGCTTTTAGTCAATCCCATTTTGTAAATGTCCATCTTTGGGTAGGGGCTGATGACAATGGGAATAATGGACCAACTACTGCACAAATAGATGCAATGATACCCAACCTCAGATCACCTTATTTAGCCCATGGTATAGGACTAAATATTTGCGTTGAATATATCAATGACACAGAATTAATTGAAAATTGCCAATCATTTGTCGACTCCTCATGTGAATATGATGATCCTGCTGCTATTGATATTTTAATAGTATCCCAGAATGTGTCGCCTAATTGTGCTCAGAATTCTGGCCGAGCTTCAAGTATTCCAGGAGATAGAGGTTATGGTTTCTGGACATTAGATGGATTTGTAATTAAACACGAATTAGCTCACCTCTTAGGCTTACGTCATTTAAATACTGACTTTGGATGTTTTTTAAGAGATGGTAATAATGATATCGTCTTTGTTAATGGTATCGCTCAGACAACTGGTGCTGGTGATGAAGTTGCAGATACGCCTCCAGCTCGAGAAATTACAGTGAATTCTGCAGGTCAATTTTTAGGTTATTTATCCTGCGGTGTACAGCCCTGTATTGATTGTGAGCCTGACTGGACTTTATACGCTGACGAGTGTGGTATTCCATTTTCACAAGATCATGATATCGAAAACGTATTTTACAACAATATTATGAGTTCTGTTCAAGCCGTTAATGGTTGTACAGAACCTACTGACGAATTTACAAGTGGTCAGGCTACGAGGATGAGGGGTTTTCTAAATACGAGTATGAGTCGTTTTACAACAGGTTCTCCTGAAACCTGCCCATTTAGTAGTTTCATAGCTACTGACGTTACAACTCCATCTTTCTGGCAAGGTATCATAGAGTTAAATCAGAGTATTACAATATCTTCAGACTTAACAATTGAAGGTGGCAATTTGATAGCTCAAGAATTGGGAGAAATTATTGTAGCACCCGGTGGGTCTTTGACTGTTATTAATTCTGATCTATCTACAGCTGAATGTAATACTTTATGGTCGGGAATTGTCATAGAAAGCGGAGGTGTATTAGATGTGTTTGATTCTAAAATTTCTAATGCTCAAATTGGATTAGATATTAAATCTACTTCAGTATATACAAACTTGTTGGAAATAAGTGAATGTGGGTTAGCAATTAATATAGATGGAGTAGGAAATGTGACTGATGATCCAGATCAATCGAATGAATTACAACTAAATAATGTGACATTATTTTCTCCTGCAAAGGTGAATAACTCAACGACTTATTTTATGGGTTGTCATTTTGAAGATGATTTGACATGTGATGCTTCTGCAATATTTGTATTTCCATCTGCGATTGCGCCTAATCGGAGATGTATGTTTTCCCAAAGTAAAATTATATATAATTCTGGTCCTCGACTGATGATAGATTATACATCCTTTAATGTAGACCAAGGACCAGCAGTACAGGTTAATCAATGCGGATTTTTCACAACATGTCAATCTTATTTTAATTTCTTTCTCGGAGGGGCAATTAAGTGTTATGATGTTGATAAACTTGATGTATTTCTAAATGTTTTTGATGGTTCGAACCTTTCGAATGCTATAGATCTTATCACTGGAGAATACGGAAGCTCTTCCAATGGAGATCAAGCACCATTTAGCTTCATTAGGGATAATATATTCGGTGGAAATGTTGTAGATATAAATACTCAAACTGATACGGATGATTTAAACATCTTTTGTAATTATCATGAAGAATATGGAACAGCATGGCAAATCGGAGGCTACCTAAAGAATCAAGGCACACCCACCTTAAGTGCTCAAAATGTATTTAAAACCAGTGACGCTGCAACTGACATTGATAATAACGCCGCAGAATTTACATATCATTATTTAAGTTCTGAAGAGTACCCAAAGAATAATAATAATGTTGACTTATCTGAAATATTAACTCATCAAGGAGGAGTGTGTGAAAACGATAATATAGGTAAATTACAAGATGAGTGGGATGATTATTTCCAGTGTTATAACGATGCGCCTCCTGGTCAGGAAAGCTATGTGGTATGTTGTGATTGTTGTTTTGATCCACCAGAGCCTACCTTCTATGAGGGATTAGGAGTTGATAATGTGGATGGTAGGCAAAGAACTGAGTCAATAGACATAGAATTATTGGTCAACCCTAACCCAGCTAATGAGTATGTATATGTATCAGGAGTGCCCAAATTCTCAGTTGTAAGAATTATGGACTTAACAGGAAAGGAAGTATTTAGTATCGAAACAAAGGAAGCTCGCCAACTTGAAATAAAATTACTAAACTTTACTTCAGGCCTATATAAGATACTAATCACAGATACTAATAATAATATAGTAAATCAGACCAGCTTTGTTAAAAAATAATATACTCCTTATAATTATCGCCTATATAGGTGTAATTCATGATTCTACAAGTCAAATACCTTTCAGTAAGGTATTTGACTTGAATTACCACCAACAGAATTCCTATACTTTGATCCAAATTGATTCGTTTTTCTATATCACTGGTAATGTATTAGAGATGAACGTTCCAGATAATGAAAGAAAGACTTTCATCGCAAAGGTAGACCTACAAGGAAATTATATCTCACATATATTGCATGAGGATAATGATCTTGCCTATGCGTCCAGTAATAATGCCAGAGATTTCATACATATAGATAATTACTTGTATGTTGCTGAGGGAGCTAGTTCTAATACCCCCAGTGAACGCTATACTTATGTTGTAAAATATGACATATCGGCTAATAGTAGCGAATTTCTATATACGATTAGCGATAATACGGTTATTACTTTTCCGACAGCTTTAGCTAAGAACAATGCTGGACAGCTTGCTTTTTTAATGACTTCTAACTTGCCGCATGGAGAGGTATTATTAGAAATTCTTGATCCAGATGAGGCGTATTCTGTATTGAATAGATTTGAATATTCTTCTACTGAAAATATATTTTATCCTTCTGAATTGATCATTAATAATGATGGATACACAATTATAGGTTATCATAGAACTGTTGCAAATCCTGATATTATAGGATTATTTGCTTTTAAGTTAGATGGTGAGCTGAATCTTGTCAAGGAGAAACACTATGATAATCTCGGCTACTATAGCATCTATCTCAATGGGACAAAAGACATAAGTGGAGATATTATTTTTCTAACCTCAGAGTCCAAATTCGACCCGAGCCTACCGTTTCCATTTTCTTATAGCTATAGACCGCTTGTTACAAAGATAGATAGCAATCTGGACATCATCTGGCAAAAAGTGATCGGTCATCAGGATTACAGAATATACTATCATCAGCATAATTCCATCATACCTAGTAATGAGGGCAATGGCTATATCATAAGTGGTCTGGATTACGACTTACAGAATGGTGTCATAGCTAAGGTAGATAACGATGGCGATAGTGTATGGTATCGAGAGATAGAATCTTTTGATAAGGAGTTCATGACTACTGGCGATTTTTTTGAGCTAATCGCCACCTCAGATGACAATTATCTTGCGGTCGGTGGTCAGAGTACAGGTACTCAGCACAATGACTCTATATACAATAAGATCTGGCTGATGAAATTTGATGAGGATGGGCATATTGTGACTCAAGATACGACAAGTTCTACATCTGTGATTATGGATTATAACGTCCATATATATCCTAATCCGGTATCCGATATGCTGTATATCGAAAATAATGATATCGGTGAGTTATCCTATCAGTTATATAACGAAAGCGGGCAGCTTGTGGCAGAGCGTAATAATACAGCGGCTTTTCATACTTACTTATTAGATGTCTCATTATTAGAGAGTGGAGTCTATTACTTACATGCCATCAGTAATAATAACTTAAGGAGAGTACAGAAAGTCGTAGTCGTGCATTAAGACAAGTTACCCCAATGCCTCCTTAACCAACTCCGCCTGTTGAGCATCATGGATTTTCTTAAATCCTGTCGCTGGACTGGCAGTAGCCTTTCTCGAGATCAATTCGATATCAGTATGTCTCCAGTATCTCATCAGATAATCCCAAGAGCCCATGTTAGCAGATTCTTCCTGTACCCAGAACATTTTCGCTTTGCTGTACTTTTTCATAACCTTAGCGATCTGATCTTCTGGAAGAGGGTAGAGCTGCTCTAGTCTGACTATGGCAACATCATTTCTTTTGTTTTCTTCTTTTGCTGCGAGAAGATCGTAGTAAACCTTGCCAGAGCAGAAGAGAAGTCTCTTCACATCTTTAGCTTTTGCAGTTGGGTCGTCTATGAGTTCTTGGAACTTAGTCCCTGTGGCAAATTCTTTCTTATCGGATACAGCCTTTGGATGTCTTAGCATTGACTTAGGAGACATCACGACAAGCGGCTTTCTCGTATCCATGGCGAGTTGTCTTCTGAGTATATGGAAGAAGTTAGCTGGCGTCGTCATATTAGCTACTGTTATATTCCACTCAGCTGTCATCTGTAGGAATCTCTCTAATCTGGCACTGGAGTGCTCGGGTCCTTGCCCCTCGTAACCATGTGGCAATAGCATCACCAGTCCACTCATTCTCTGCCACTTACTATCCGCAGCACTGATGAACTGATCGACCATAGACTGAGCCCCATTGTAGAAGTCTCCAAACTGTGCTTCCCAGATAACTAATGTATCAGGATTAGCTAATGAGTATCCATACTCGAACCCTAATACCGCAAACTCAGAAAGCAAACTATTAAATAATCTGAACTGTCCTTGCTGCTTTTCTATTCCACTAAGTCTGTTGTGTTCTTTGTATGTCTTAGCATCATTAAAGACCGCATGTCTGTGTGAGAAAGTACCTCTCTTAACATCCTGACCACTCATTCTGATATCTTTATTTTCTGTCAGAATAGAACCATAAGCTAACAGCTCCGCAAGTGCCCAGTCGAGCTGGTTCTTATCGAGCAATTTCTTAGTATTCTTAAGCAATCTGTTAACCTTAGACAGTGGTGTCATTCCTTTAGGTACTTCAGATATATGCTTTAGAATCTTTTCTATCTTGGTCTTAGCGATACCTGTATTTGGCGATTTCTGATCCTTTGGGTCATTGGTACGCTTCAGTGATTGCCATGCTTTCTCTGGTGACTGATAAGCATAGGGTAGTGATTTTTCTTTAGTCAGATTTAGCCTTTCTTGTAGTAAGTTCCAGAAGTCTTTCTCTAAGTCTTCCGCCATCTCTTGCTCCAGTTCTCCACTAGATAATAGGCTCTTGATATATATCTCTCTCGGGTTAGGATGATTCTTTATAAAGTCATACATCTCTGGTTGTGTAAACTTAGGATCGTCCCCTTCATTATGTCCATGCTTACGATAGCATACCATATCTATGAATACATCATTGTTAAATTTCTGTCTGTATTCGGTCGCCAGCTCACATGCGAATACGACAGCATCTGGATCGTCACCATTGATATGGAAGACTGGCGCTTGCACGATACCTGCAGCAGCAGTACAATAAGTAGATGATCTAGCATCATCGAAGTCTGTCGTGAATCCTATCTGATTATTAATCACAAAATGTATCGTACCACCAGTGTAGTATCCTTCTAACTGACTCATCTGTACAGTCTCGAATAATACACCTTGACCCGCTATAGCGGCATCACCATGTATTAGAATCGGTAAGATCTTGTCGTAATCACTTCCGTATAATATATCTGCCTTCGCTCTTGCAAATCCCTCTACCACGGGGTCTACTGCCTCTAAGTGAGATGGGTTAGGTGCAAGTTTCAGATGTATTTTTTTATTAGCAGTGGTCTCTACTTGTGATGAGTATCCCATATGGTACTTTACATCTCCATCACCAAAACTCTGATCTGGAATCGCAGTGCCTTCGAACTCATTGAATATGTGCTCATATGTCTTTCCCATTATATTTGCCAAGACATTGAGCCTACCTCTGTGGGCCATTCCTATAACCACTTCTTCTACCTTATCCGCTGCGCCTTTATTGATTATAGAATCTAATGCTGCGATAGTAGATTCTCCTCCTTCGAGAGAGAATCTTTTCTGACCAACATATTTAGTGTGCAAGAATTTCTCGAAGATAACGGCACCGTTTAGTTTTTTGAGAATTCTCTTTTTCTTTTTGATATCATGGCCGTAATCTTTAGCTAATGTTCTGTTCTCGATCTTATCACGTAACCACATGCGCTTCTCACGATTCTCTATGTAAGTATATTCGTAACCAATATTTCCAGTATATAATTCTTCACATTTGGTTATGATATCTCTCAGTGTCGACTCACCCATACCTATCTCATATCCAGAGACAAATTTCTGATCGAGATCCGCTTCTGTCAGATTGTAATCTGATATATTAAGGTGAGGCTTGCGATCTCTTCTATTTCTTATCGGATTAGTAGAGGATAGGAGATGACCTCTACTTCTAAATCCATGTATGATAGACATGACGCTAAATTCCTTATTAGCATCTAATAATTCTTTATTGGCAAATGTACTACTACTGCTGGAAGTAGAAGCAGTGGATCCATTACTTCCATTCGTATGTCCAAACTCAAAGCCCTCAAAGAAGAGTCTCCACCCATCTTCCACAGAGGCGGCATCCATGGCATATTTCTCATACATTTTGTCAATAAATGTAGGGTGAGCATTAAATACGTAAGAATAGTCTTTCATTAGTTTGATTTTTATTGAAAATCTATGATCGAATAATGAGCGAAAATATTGATGATCCTCTTATATCTCGCTATTATCTATGACATTGACGTTTCGTTTCTATTTTCTTTGATATTATCAAAAATTAGAAGTAGGTGTTCAGTTATAAGGAATTGTCGAGATTAGGGTATAAATATAAATTTAATTTACTATATGTAAAGACTTATTGTAGAGGTATTTAAGTGAAATTATTTAATAACTCTCAGTTTTACCTTTTTCATGTAAATGTTATTCAAAAACCGTACTGAAATCCTCACTCGTAGTACGATTTACATTTATACTATGAAAATATTAAAAATACTGACTTCAAAATCTAAAAAACAGTACTTTTGCAATCCAAAATTATTAAAATAGGAATATATGGCACAACACGCATCATCGAAGAAGAGAATTAGACAAGACGCTAAGAAAAGAGTACATAACAGATACTATAAGAAATCTACTCGTACAGCTATTGCAAACTTGAGAGAAATGACTGACAAGACAGAAGCTGAGAAATTTCTTCCTAAAGTTGTCAGTATGATCGATAGATTAGCTAAGAAGAACAGCTGGCACAAGAACAAAGCAGGTAACGTAAAAAGCAAACTAGCAAAGTTTGTTAATGCTATAGCGTAATACTGTTTAGCTTTTATTAATTTTCTACACCAACTGCTGGATCATCTTCTGGCAGTTCGTAATCTCTGGATTTCTTACCGAATATTCTGAAGTACCTACGAGGATTTAGACGTATATCTTGCAGCAGTAGATCCATTTCCCTTGTTGTCTCATTTAGATTATCATACAGGGCTTCATCATTTAGCATTTTTCCGAGAGTACCTTGACCTGAGTCTAACTTATCTACAAGCGTTTTTAGTTCCTTCATCGTAGCAGTTGCTTCAGTCATTGTTGACTCCACACCTCGTAGACTGGATTGTGCCAGGTCGATTGTGCCATTTGTCTTCTTCATGGTCTCTGATAGTTTGACTTGGCTAAGATCATTGGTGACCGTCGATACATTATTGAGGATGCTATTGAGCTTAGATTGACTCTGTACAAGAGACTCTGTGATCACAGCCATGTTAGCCATAGTAACTTCTATATTCTTAGAAGAATTAATCATCAGATTATTCATACGAGAAGTAATAGAGGATAGATTCTGCATGGACTTTGACAGCTCATGCACGGATACATCTATCGCCGCCTGAGAATCAGGATTACCTATATTACTGAGTGTACTATCTATTATGGTGTTGACATTTTTTAGTTGTGCCCCGAGGTCGTTATCGCCCAGAAGGGTGCCGACAAGGCTGGTAGTTTTAGATTCTACAGTGGCACCTAATTCTAAGCAATCGCTGGAACCGTCTGTACACATCTTTTCGAATATAAGTTCTATCACTTTTCCCCCTAACGGACTCTCTGCTCTTAAGTCTGCAACCACTCCCTTCGGAAGACGTATATTTTTATCTACAGTAAATCCCAATTTGATTTTTCTAACATTCTCAGGAAGTGGCTCGATGGAGATAACTGTTCCCACAACCACTCCATTAATCTGGACCTTACTAGCTGTGGTGACATCTTGTACATTATCGTACAAGCCATAGTATGTCTTATCTCCACTGAGAAGATTCTTTCCAGACAAAAATTTATAACCCCAAATGGAAAGCGCAATAGTAACGATGGCCAATAAGGCTAATTTGATTTCTTTCTTCATATTAAATGTAAAACTATAGGAAATGAATGGTTTTTATACAGAATTTCTTCAAGAACATATAAATAACTGGCTTATGTAAGATAAGTAGCTATGCTTAAGATTTTTCTCCTCTACACTACGAATCTATACTTGGCTATAATACTTAGAACAAGATGGAATTGCTAGCAGGGAATCTTATTTCAGATCTATCCCTTCTAATAATCTGTTAATTGTAGACACATAGGCACCCTTGTAACCCAATGCTATCATTTTTGTTCTATCCTGCTTAGCTTCTTCGATGTTGCGGTACTGGCCGATTGCATACATGTATTGTCCATTTTTATTCTGGATGATTCTGGATCGGTGCACTTTGTTGTAATCGAGATTGATATGAAAATCTTGTGTCTTCTTGGTAGCTATCACAAGCACATAACCATCCTCATCATCTCGGAGTATCGGATTTGTCTTTGCAGGATGTTGTCGTGTTGCTCTTAAATCCTTGTTAATTTCAGCATTAGAAGGATTGGAATATGTAATGGGAGCACTAACTGGTAAGTTAGAGATGTTCTTCTGTAAATATTGATTTATACCTTCAGCGATTTTCTTTGCTATCTTGATCCTTCCTTTCTTATTCGTGAGAGTATAGAAGTCATGCTTGTTAGTTAAGTAGCCTGCCTCTATTAGGATGGATGGAATATTGATGTTTTTCAGTACAGCAAAGTTGGCTTGCTTGACACCTCTGCTTTTATGTCCAGGTAGCTGAGAGAGCTTGGCTTCTACACTTGTTGCTATTTCTATACTTTTCTTAAGATTATCTGATTTTAATGTGGCGGCAAGTATCCATGATTCCGGGCCACTGCTATCCGTATGATCACAGTCAGAATGGGTCGCATCGATTCCTGATTCTATAATTCCATACTGTTCAGAATTATGATGAGCGGAAAGATGATCATTAGATAGATGTGGTCCATAGACAAATGTTTCGGAACCTCTTACATTGTCTATAGCTATAGAGTTAGCATGTACGGAGACAAACATATCTGCCTTCTGACAATTAGCGATCGCCGCTCTTTGTGACAATGTGAGAAAATTATCTTCCGTCCTTGTAAATATGATATCGACGTTAGGATTGATTTGTCGGAGTTGCTGAGCGATATCCTTAGAAAGAGATAATGCGATGTGCTTCTCATTGTAAGCATGTCCATTACATCCACTATCCTTTCCACCATGACCAGGATCTATTACTATTACGGGATTTGTTTTTACTTTGGTGCTCGATATAGATTGGGCATATAATTGCGTTGATATACAAGGCATTATAGTCGAAACCATAACTATAACTATGAAACAGAAATCAGGGAACCTCCTGAATGAGACCATTAGTGTGTATCTTATTATAAATGAGGCTCAAATATATTAAATATTATTCTAATGTGTACCTTTAGATAATCATTTTGATCAGAGCTTATATAATAATATTATCCATCTTTTTCTGCACGTCTATCAGTTACACACAGATAGATAGTACTGCTGTTCCTGCCGTTAACAAAGATTTAACCACAACCAAGACAGAGGTAAAAATTTCAGATTCTGGATTAGAATCTAAGATATTGTCTGGTGCTATAGATTCTCAGATCTATGATCACAAGACCAGTAAGATGCATCTATATGGAGAGGCATTTGTCACATACGAGGATAAGGAACTTAAGGCTGATTATATCATCTTAGATATGAATAATAATATAGCAGAAGCTAGATCAGTAGGGAAGGGTAGAAACAGAGTTAGACCTACATTCATCGATGCAGGTAAGGAGTATAAGTATAATGGCTTAAAGTATAATTTTGATACTGAGAAAGGTATCGTCTATGATGCATTGTTTTCTGAAAGTGGATTTTTCATACATGGAGAGAAGACTAAGTACGTCAGTGCAGGAGGCGATAAGTATACGGAGAGTGATGATGTAATCTATAATCAGGGAGCCACCATCACGACCTGTGATCATGAGCATCCACATTTTGGATTTAAGGCAAGAAGGATGAAGGTCGTAAAGGACAAAGTGGTTGTGGTAGGTCCATCTAACTTAAGGCTTGGAGGTGTAGCTACACCTATTTGGTTGCCGTTTGGGTTCTACCCATTAGTAGAAGGTAAGAGCTCAGGATTTATTTTTCCAAAAGACTTCGAGTTTAATTCTCAGAATTTAGGTTTTGGACTGAAGGGTTTTGGGTGGTATTTTCCTGTGAGTGATTATATGCATCTCACCGTCACGGCTGACGCATATACGCGAGGGTCATATGCACTTAATCTTAATTCTAACTATCGGAAGAGGTATAAGTACAATGGAAGCTTTAGTATGAATTTTACGGATAGAAGATTCGATGATGAGGTAGGTGGAGAAGTAATCGTAAATTCTCAAAAAGGATACACCCTCAGTTATTCCCATAATCAAGACAATCAAGCACATCCATTTGTAACTGTGGGCGGACGTATTAATATTGTAGGTAATGATAATCAGAATAGAAACAATAATGATGCGGTAAGTGTATTCAAGAATACCTACAGTTCAAATTTTTTCTACCGACATAGTATGCCGAATACGCCATTTAATTTATCGGTAGGTCTTAATCATAATCAGAATACCAGAACAAGAGTTGTCAATGTTACATTTCCTGACGCCACTCTTAATATGAATACGATCTACCCATTCAAAAGAAAAAATAAAGGCTCTAATAAGGAAGTTTGGTTTGAGAGAATTTCATTGGACTATGATGCTAAGTTTAGAAGTCTGGTGCAGACCACAGACACTACTCTATTTACATCGAAGACATTAGACGATCTTAAGACGGGACTATCTCACACGGTAAAGACAGACTATAGTACAAGTGTATTGAAGTATTTTAATATTGTAGCAAATGCCAGCTATGACGAGGTCGCTGTGCTAAATACTACTGAAAGAGGGATCAATAGGATCGTCGATAGACTGGACACTACCGTAGTGGAGGAGTTCCAGCAAATTTTCATAGATACAATCTACAAAGACACTCTGGTAAGTAATACCATGACTGGATTCGATACTTATAGAAGCTACAGAGCAGGAGTCCGAATCAATACGACATTATTCGGGACAGCTCGATTTGCTAAGGGTTGGTTGCGAGGTATCAGGCAGACGATTAAGCCATCTGTAGGTTATTCTTATGCGCCAGATTCTCGGTCACAGTATGTAGACTCACTTTTCTATCTTGTAGATACAGAGAGAGCTCCTATCGGCTATACACGATTCGATAATGGACCTTTCGGAAATCCACGATTATCAGACCTCCAATCCCAATTAGAATTTCGTGTGAATAATGTTGTGGAAATCAAACATTGGTCAAAGAAAGATTCTACGGAAAAGAAGTTTAAGATATTTGATAATCTTAATGCTAATATGACTTACAACTTTTCCAGCGATAGCTTAAAGTTATCTCCACTCCGGTTAAGTAGTACGACAAGATTTTTTAAGGGGGTGTCTCAACTAACATCGAGTTGGACATTCGATCCATACGTGGAAGTCAATAATCGATCTGTTAATACGACCGTCAGAAGTCAGACTGGAAAGTTATTAAGGGTAGAAAGAGGAATGGTCCGACTGACTAATAATTTGGACTTCAGAAAGATAAAGCAATTCTTCACAGGTAAGAAGAAAGATCAGCTAGATGACTTAACAGATATAGAAGCCTCATCGAGAAGTGACGAAGAATCGGATAGAGATAGGTCCAGTTTTGGAGGACTCGGAGAATCACCTCTATCAGATAATAGAGAGGACAGAGAACCAGATGATGAGACAGCCATAATCAAACCTAAAAGAAGAAAGATATTCGAACTTGTCGAGAGTCTCAGAATTAGTCATAATATGGTATATGAGATTAAAGCTGTCGACGGGGATGTTAGTTCAGAATTGACTATTAATTCATTAGAGATCAGAGGGACTATTCCTCTTACAGATAATTGGTCAGTGAGTCTAGGTACGATTGGGTATAATTTTGCGACTAGTAGACTGACCTATCCTGACTTAGGATTCCGACGTAAGCTACACTGCTGGGATATGTCATTTAACTGGACCCCATACCGAGAATCTTATTCATTTTCTATTGGTGTCACCAGTAGTAATCTTAATTTCCTAAAGTATGATTACGGTAGGAATAATGTGGATGGCTTGTTTAATCAGTTAGGTCCTCGATAGAGTGTTGTTTTGTTGTAAATTAAGTAAGGGATAACGTTAGTGTTATCAAAGGCATCGAGATTAATTGCGGTATAAGTAACTGATAATCAATTATTTGAGTAGCGATGTAAATTCTCTATGTGGCTAATTGCTATAGAACCAGTCCTACATATAACTTCTCCTTATTTTCTTATATAAATATTACTATCTTTGCGGCTGCTAAAATCAGATTTTCGTAATCCCTTTTGGTTAAATTAAAAACAAATGGCAACATACTTATCAACAGACGCAATTGAAGAAATTTTCAAAGAGCACGGTGGAAGTAACACTAACACTGGATCTATAGAAGGTCAGATTGCTTTATTTACGTTCAGAATCGCAAAATTATCTGAACACCTTCTCGAAAACAAGAAAGACCATTCATCAAGAAGAGCATTACTCGCATTGGTCGGAAAAAGAAAGAAACTACTTAATTATCTATCTCGTAAGGATATCAATCGTTACAGAGCGATCATTGAGAAGCTGAGCATCAGAAAGTAAGCCAACCGCTTATTTACTGGAATTCCAATAGAATATGTAGGTTCAGCTTGCTCATAATGCAAGAGAGCTATACAACCTTATATAACAATAAAGAATAATACAAGATGGGAAAGCAGACTCCTATAACGACCAGTTTCGAATTACCTAATGGTGAAAAAGTAACCATAGAAACTGGAAAATTAGCTACACAAGCTCACGGCTCAGTAGTTATCAGAATAGGTAATACAATGTTATTTTGCTCAGTTGTCTCAGCATATGAGCCGAGAGAAGGGCAGAGTTTCTTTCCACTATCTGTAGATTATCAAGAAAAATTTGCATCAATAGGACGTATCCCAGGTAACTTCTTCCGTAGAGAAACAAGATTATCTGATTATGAGATATTGACATCAAGATTAGTAGATAGAGCGATCAGACCATTATTCCCTAAGGGATATATGAATGATACACAGGTGATCATCAATCTTATCTCAGCAGAAACAGATAGATTGCCAGATGCTTATACTGCACTTGCAGCTTCTACAGCAATTATGCTATCAGATATTCCATGGGCAGGTCCATTATCTGAGGTAAGAGTAGCTAAGATAGACGGAGAGTATGTAGTTAATCCTTCTAAGACAGAATTAGAAAAAGCTTCTATGGAGATTATCGTTGCAGCAACGATGAAGGACGTCATGATGGTAGAAGGTGAAGCTAAGGAATGTCAAGAATCTGAGCTTATCGAAGCAATCAAAGTCGGACACGAAGCGATCAAAGTACAATGTCAGGCTCAGTTAGACTTAGTAGAGAAAGCAGGACAACCTAAAAGAGAAGTCGAAGTACCAGAGTTAGATGAAGAGATTAAAGCATGGGTTAAGAGTAAGACTCATGATAAGATATTAGAAATATCAAGAGGTGCATTAGATAAGAAGACAAGAAAGAATGCATTCAAAGATCTTAAGGAAGAACTTAAGGCAACCATTATAGAAGAAAAAGGTGAAGAGTGGGCTGAAGAGAATATGGGAGAGGCTAAGGATTGTTATGAGAAGATAAAGAAAGAGACCATTAGAACGATGGTCCTCGAAGAAGGTGTAAGATTAGATGGCAGGAAGAGCGATGAAGTAAGACCGATATGGACTGAGATTGATTATCTACCTTCTGCTCACGGATCAGCCATATTTAATAGAGGAGAAACGCAGGCACTTACCTCTCTAACATTAGGATCTAAGCTCGACAAGAAAATGGTCGATAATGCCTTAGGTAATTACTTTGAGAAATTTATACTACACTATAACTTCCCTGCATTATCTGTAGGAGAAACGAAGCCTATGAGAGGCCCGGGAAGGAGAGAAGTCGGTCATGCTAACCTAGCTCACAGAGCATTACAGCAAGTATTACCAGAAAGCACACCGTACACCATAAGAATAGTCTCTGATATATTAGAGTCTAATGGATCATCATCTATGGCAACAGTATGTGCTGGATCATTAGCTATGATGGATGGAGGTATCGAGCTGACGGCTCCAGTATCAGGTATCGCAATGGGAATGATCGCTGAAGGTGATAAGATCGCAGTTCTTTCTGATATCTTAGGTGATGAAGATGCATTAGGTGACATGGATTTTAAAGTAACAGGAACTGAGAAAGGTATTACGGCTTGTCAGATGGATATCAAAATCGACGGTCTTCCATACGAGACATTAGAGAAAGCATTAACACAGGCCAAAGCTGGTCGTATTCACATTCTCAACGAGATGGCTAAGACGATATCTTCTGCAAGAGAAGACTTCAAACCTCATGCTCCGAGAATTGTAGAATTCAAAGTAGATAAGAGTTACATCGGTGCTATCATAGGACCTGGTGGAAAAATAATACAAGACTTACAAGCACGTACAGGTACAGTTATCAATATAGAAGAAGTAGATGATAAAGGAATCGTTTCTATCTCTTCTAATGATAAAGACTCCCTCGAAGCTGCTAAGAGTGCTATAGATGAAATCGCATTCGAACCTACAGTAGGCGAAGAGTATGATTCAGTCGTGGCGTCTATTCAGGATTACGGATTGTTTGTAGACTTTAAGAGTAAGAGTGGACTTCTGCATATATCAGAAATCTCACATTCCAGAGTTAATAACTTGGGAGAACTTTTCAAAGTCGGAGATGCAATCAAGGTAAAGATCATCGGAATAGATCCAAAGTCAGGAAAAATGAGATTGTCAAGAAAAGCTCTTTTGCCTGATCCACGTGATTCTAAGCCAGCAGAGTAATAGTTAGCTACTACTAATTTCCCTTATTTTAGTTTAACTTAGTTGAAGCAGGACTTCGACATTAGATAATAGTGTATATAATATTGGGTAATAAGTGAGATCGTAAGTTCTACAAAATTAGAATAGATTTCCTTTATTAATCAAAACAAATCCCACTATGCCCTTAGCCAAGATAGCTATCTTGTTATGCTTAGGGATAATAATTGCGTACTATGTACCCATAGGAGAAATCAATCTTAAGTGGCTTTTTCTCTTGGCTTGTTGTTCCTTAATATTTGCGATTGTAAGTTTTCACAGGAATAGAAGTCTCTCTTCGATTTTTATCCTGATAGTTTGCATTCTTATGGGGATACTCACATACGAGTCTCACCAAATGTATTATGATCATAATCACTTCAGTAAGATTGCTCAGCCAGATGATATACTCATTATTACCATAGATAATGTTAATGTCAATTCTAAGAATATACAATGTAAATCGACTGTCAGTTATGCAGGGCCAAGCATTGATACATTGCAAAAGGTAGGAGGTAAGATATTGGTCTACTTTCCGTTAGAAGAGGAGATTAATTTATTCAGCGGGGTTAGCTTAGCGTTGGTGAATAATTCTTACGGCATATTTGAAAATAATAATCCTCTGACTTTCGATTATAAAGCTTTCCTTGCTAATAAGAAAATCTACCATCAGTCTTATGCCTATGAAGGTGGTTACACCATCTTATCATACAATCAGAAGAATATAATTTCTGGCACCTCTGACAGATCCAGAAATTATGTGAAAGTCCTTCTCGATAATTATATCCATGATGATAAGAATAGAGCAATTGCAAGAGCTATGTTGTTAGGAGATCGTTCACTCGTGGATGATGAGCTGAATAGAGCCTATAGTGATACAGGTGCTATTCACATATTAGCAGTCTCTGGATTACATGTAGGATTAGTAGGATGGTTTGTGCTGATGTTGCTTAAACCTATTCAGAGATTTAGATATACTGAAATAGTCATCAGCTTTATAGCTATCCTATCTATATGGTTGTATGTGCTGATGACAGGAAGTGGAGCACCTTCTATGAGAGCAGCGGCAATGTATTCTTGTGTGCTTGGGGCGCCATTATTTAGGAGGTATCTGAGTACTTACAATACTATCGGAGCTGCCGCTATCGGAATACTCTTGCTTAATCCTAATCAGATGATGACGATAAGCTTTCAGTTTAGCTTTATTGCAGTTGTCAGTATAATATTTTTCTTTCCGCATGTTCAGAAGACGTTGACGTGGAATAGTCGAGTTGCTAATTACATTTGGCAATTAATTGCTCTGAGTATATCCGCTCAGATTCTATTAGCGCCATTGTCGATCTATTATTTTCATAAGTTTCCTTTGCTATTTTGGTTAAGTGGGATCGTAGCGATTCCTGCTGCAGGAATGATTATAGGATTAGGGATTGCATTGGTATTGACCTCGCTGATTCCATTTGTGTCAGCCTATATTACACCTATAGTAGGGCAATTGTTAGAATGGGTGATCACTGGTCTAAATTTTTCTATTAGCCTGATAGATAGCATACCTCATAATATAGTGGACGGAATATGGATTGATAGAATTTCGCTATTGATATTATACTTTGGACTTCTTATCGCAATGATCGGAATGACTAAGAAAAAGGCAATTCTCATCTATGCCTGTGCAGGATTATTCTTTCTGCAAGGTTTCTATCATCTATATGAAACTAACAAGATATGGAAGGAAAAGAACTTGGTCGTATATCACATATATAAGAATAGTATTGCGGAGTACATCGCAGGAGGTGATAGAACTTATTTGTTACACAATGTGAGCAAGGAAAGTACTGAGAATTGGAATTGCAAGAATTTCAGAATGTCAAAAAAGGTGAATAAGCTTACTGAATTGAGCGAAAAGAAAATTGAAACTCGACATGGGTTGATTGCAATAGATAGCACTTTGCTTTTAGTAAATCTTACCAAAGAATTGCTCAATCATACAGTGAGCGAAGAAATCGATGTATACATCTATACAGATGATAATATAGATATCGCGAGTAAAGTAATAGAAAAGTATGCAATAAAAAAGGTCGTGATAGATGGTTCTAATATTTTCTCAAAGAAGAAAATAAAGAGATTATTAGAAGAAAGAAATATCGAATATCATGATACAGCTATGAGTGGAGCGTTTGTGTATAAAATGTAATCAGAAATCGCATCTATAACTAAGAGTTGACTATATCTATTATAATTTCTAAATTGTAAAGACTGAAGAAGCAAGAATATCCTAAAACGAAAAGAATTTATTTCATGAGAATAGTTAAAGATTAATACTAAACCAAGATGCATACGCCCGACTTCTTAATATTTAGCAAGACAGAACGGGCTATCATTATTATTTTATTTGTGATCTTGATTTGTTTTTATGGCTATATATTTTTCTTGAGACCTCAGCAATCTACATCTACACATACTAACTTAGCCACTATATTACAAGAAGACAAAAGTGTTGCAACCGAAAGCATAAAACTTTCCGAAGAAGAAGTAAAAGCACTTTCTAAAAAATCTACATTTTCGAAAAAGAAAAACTACAAGAAAAGCAGTTATAAAAAGTCCTACAAAAAGGCAGAGGTTAATCTACAAAGATTTGATCCCAACAAAATAGATAGCCTGACTTGGATCAGCTTAGGAGTAGGTAGATATACGGTTTCTAATATCCTTAAGTATAGAAGCAAAGGTGGCTTCTTCAGAACATGTGATGCCTTGTATAAAATCTACGGATTGGATAGCAGTCAGGTCACCACTCTCTTGCCGTACTGTTACATTGACGCAAGTCATGGAAAGCCTACTTACTCTAAGTCAAAATATGAGAAGAAAGCTGAGAGAATAATGGTAGACATTAATACAGCAGACACCACAGCTCTCAAGACACTCAAAGGTGTAGGGTCTGTATATGCAGCGATGATTGTAAAGTATCGCGGTATCATTGGTGGGTTCCGTGATGTCCAAGAGATAACTAAAGTCTATGGTATAGAGCAAGAAGTGATCGATAATAATATTGAGTATCTAACTTGTAGTCCGCCTAACAATCTGATAGATATCAATACAGCAACTATTGAAGAACTGAATAAGTTATATGCCATCAACTATAAGCAATCTAAAATCATTGTCAATTATCGGGATCAACATGGACCATTTCAGAAACTGGAAGATTTGAAGTTGACCAAGGTACTGAACGATTCTATGTATATAAAGATGCTACCTTACATTACTCTGGAGAAGTAAGAAGAAATCTGATTTTAGTAGATTTTTAATCATTGAAGTCTTCGATGATTCTCAACATATTCTGCATCGCCTCGTTAAGCTTTTGACTACCTTTATGACAATCATAATAATTAAGCATTGAAGAATCTCCGTTATCTCAATAAGTATCTCTGGAAGTACAGATGGAGACTGGCATTGGGGACTGTCTTTGTCGGTTTGTCGCAGTTCTTTATGGTCTTAGCGCCTAAGGAGATCAGTAAGGCTCTCGACTTTATGGTCAGTAAGTCTGAAGAGATTGCAGGCACTGACAATACACAAAGTTTTAATGAGTTGTATGGACAGGAAATCATCAAGTTTTCTGCGACTGTGATTGGACTATTCTTATTGATGGGTTTCTTTTTGTATTGTATGCGAAAGACGATCATCGTGATGTCTCGACTGATCGAGTATGATCTAAGAAAGGAAATATATCAGCACTATCAGACACTGGATCTTGCTTTCTATAAGCGGAATAAGACGGGAGACCTCATGGCCAGGTTGTCAGAGGATGTATCTAAAGTAAGGATGTATCTCGGTCCTGGATTAATGTATGGAATAAGAGTGACATTGCTCGTCTCGTTTGTGATTGTTGCTATGTTCCAAGTTAATGCTAAGCTGACTTTGTTTACACTTTTGCCTTTGCCATTCCTAAGCCTTTCGATATACTATGTTAGTAGCATCATACATAAGCGAAGCGATCTTATACAAAGACAAGTCTCTAAGCTGAATTCTATATCCCAAGAGGTCTACTCAGGCATACGTATCGTGAAGTCTTATGTAAAAGAAAAGCAGTTTGCAGATTATTTTGATGCAGAGAGCGAGAATTACAAAGAGAAATCTCTTGACTTGGCGAAGGTCAATGCGTTGTTCTTCCCACTCATGATTGTACTTATGAATATCAGTACGATCATTACCATTTTTGTAGGAGGAACACTATATGCTCAGGGAGAAATCACGGTAGGTAATTTATTGGAATTCATTATTTACATCGGCTACCTTAACTGGCCGATTACCTCTATAGGGTGGATAGCATCTATTATACAACAAGCTGAGGCTTCTCAGAATAGAATAAATGAAATTCTAAAAATCGAACCTGAAATAACTAATCCAGTAACAGATAATAGAGAATTATCTGGACAGATAGAATTTAGGAATGTATCATTCACCTATCCAGACACAGGCATAGAGGCGCTTAAGGATGTCTCGTTTAAGGTAGAGTCAGGACATCGATTAGCAATTGTAGGTAGGACAGCATCTGGAAAAAGTACGATTGCAGAACTACTTCTAAGATTCTATGATGTCACAGAAGGAGAAATATTAATCGACGGAAAGAATATTAAGGATATAGACCTTAGTAATTTGCGAAAACGAGTTGGCTATGTACCGCAGAATGTTTTCTTGTTTTCTGATACGATAGAAGATAATGTCCGATTCGGTAGATTAGATGCAGATAGTGATATGGTGCAACAATACTCTAGGCATGCAGCTATAGATGGTGATATTGTGGAACTACCAGAAGCATATGCAACATTCGTAGGAGAACGAGGCGTGACCTTATCTGGTGGGCAGAAGCAAAGATTGTCTATAGCCAGAGCATTAATCAAAGACCCAGATATCATCCTTATGGATGATTCCTTATCGGCTATAGATGCTAATACGGAACACAAGATATTGTCCTATTTAGATGATGTACTTAAGTCTAAAACATCCATAATTATCACACACAGGGTATCCAGTTTATTAGAATTTGACAATATATTAGTCCTTGAGAATGGTAAAATAGAGGAATTTGGCAATCACGAGGCACTAATAGATACAGGTGGATATTATAGTCAAATTGTTAAAAAACAGTACGAGTAGTTCTATTAATGCTAAACTTATGGTTGGATGAGCCATATTGAATACGTTAAAATGATAGAATCTCTTATATTTTATGGAAATAAACTATTTTAGTACTACCAAATATCACTACAGTGGAAAATGATAAAAAGTTCGAAAGTGTTTACTCTACAAAAGTAAGAGCAGGAAAGAGAAGAACCTATTTCTTTGATGTACGTCAGACGAAGGGTGAGGATTATTACATTACTATCACAGAAAGCACTAAGCGATTTGATGGTAATGGTTATGAGAGACATAAGATATTTCTCTACAAAGAGGACTTTAATCGATTTATGAATAGTCTCAATGACACAGTAGATCATGTGAAGACTGATCTTATGCCAGACTTCGACTACGAATTATACGAACGTCGTCAGAAAGAATGGGAAGAGAAGTTAGCCTCAGGTGAGATAAATCGAGATGGTACACCAAGAATAGAAGGACAAGATCAAGAGACAACGACCGAAGCGCCAAAATCTGAAGCATCGGAAGCTCCTTCTACACCAGAAGAGCCTAAGGAAGATACACCTTCCGAGGAAGACCTCTCTTGGTAAGGAATGACTCAAGTTCACTAAGATTATAAGATATATACAAATGGACCATCAATTTTTGATGGTCCATTTGTAATTCTATAAGGCACCTACTGCCTGTAGCAATACAACCATCATCCCTATATCCGCATCTCATCAGTATAAATACAATACTATGAGAAAACGAAAGACACCACAATCCAGGCGGGCTCCATGGCCGATATTGCATTTTTACTATTGATATTTTTTATGGTGACGACAAGTCTTCAGAAAGAAAAATCTATAGCTATGCAACTGCCACCTCCGTATGATGGTCCAGCCGGCCAGGTCAGTGACAGCAGAGTATTGTCACTTATTATCAACGCTGATAATAATATAATGATGGAAGGAGAAGCTATCTCTCAGGATATCCAGAAGTATATACAAAACCACCTAAGCAGTATGGTAGGAGCTGATAAGAAGCCATACATCAGCATTAAGTTGCATGAGAACAGTAATTACAACAGTTACATAGAACTATTAGCTCAGGTCAAAGAAAGTATTAAGGCTGTAAAAAGTGAATACGCCATCACCATGTACGACACCCCCTTTAACCAGCTCAGTAGAGAGCAATATGCATCTCTAAGTAAGAAATTATCCATTCGTATTTCTGAATCACAATTTGTATCATGATAAGAAAGAAAGCAGTTAGAAAAGACATCGAGTTTAATATGACGGCATTGCCAGATATAGTATTCATGTTATTGTTTTTCTTTATGGTCGTCACCGTCTTACGAGAGGATGATACTCGATTAGCAATCGATATGCCATATGCCACACATACTGACGTGATGGACGGAGATGATTCTACCATTCAGTTATCCTTGACGGTAGATGAGCAGCAAGATATTATATACTTCTTAGAAGGAGGTGAGTATAAAGGCATAGAAACTCTAAGAGCTAATATCTCAAATCTGAGAGTGAGACACATTGCTGATCCAGACATTAAAGTCAAGATTAAGATAGATAAGTCTATCGCCATGAAACATGTGAATAAAGTCAAGTTAATCCTCCAAGAATATGAATTCTATAAAGTGGCTTATATGATACAGCGGAAGCAAGATTGATATTTGATTCCCTTTTGAATATTACGATATTTATAATTAGATAAGATCTCTAAAAAATTATATCGATAAATCTAAAGAGTATACTACATCGAGGTCGGGAGACCTCTACTATTGGGAGTGAAAAAATTATTTATAACATACCAGGAGTGTAAATAATATGAAAAAGACAATATCTATTTTAGCTTTAGCTATTACATTAGTTAATTGTAATACCAAAGACCCAACACTCATTTGTTTGAAACAGTTGACAGATGTAAGCTTTGCGCAGAGTGTTGAATCCTTAGAGAAGCATCTACTCTCTTGTCGGGTGGTTAATGATATTAGTTTAAGTAGCTTTAGTTCTTTAGTTAAACGAAGTGCTAAGGAACGGGATAAAATAAAAAGATGCCTAAACGATTTCGAAGATGAACTACCTTCACTTTCTAATGTATCTATTTTAGAAAATTGTTGTAGGTCGCAAAGTATGAACAATGAGTATTGTTCAAAAATTGTACAAATGAGTGAAAAAGGGATTTCTGTGTTAACACTCATTGAAGTCCTACACGTTATAGAGGAAAAAGACTGGGATGAAAATTTTGAATTGAGAGGATCAGTTGAGTTCTTATATTATTTTATGATAACTAATGATATTGATTAATTTATGTTGATATATTATAAGAGTAAACTGCATCGAGTTCGGGAGACCTCGACGATCGGTGTATGAAACATGTGAATGAAGTCAAGTCAATCCTCCAAGAATATGAATTCTATAAGGTGGCTTATATGATACAGCGGAAGTAAGATTGATATTTGATTCTCACGTTCGTCTGGGCTTGTAGCCCAGATGCAATATGCTTGATACTATTAGAATTTGATAAGTTCGATACCTCGATACCTCGATGGTCGATTTTTGTTACATTGTTCCGCTGCACTTGAAGCCTATGATAGTTATAAATTGATACCCCTCATTCGTATTAGATTTTAGCAAAGCTGGTATGTGATTGATTTAAAAGATTTTTTATATGATCTGCTACCCTGTTCGGCGTAGAATGGCGCAAAGCATTTGTAGGTAGGCCTTCTACGTCGCTTACATAATCAAGATTCTATCTTGAGCAGTCTCACGTTCGTCTAGGCTTATAGCCCAGATGCAATATGCTTGATACTATTAGAATTTGATAAGTTCGATACCTCGATGGTCTATTTTTGTAACATTGTTCCGCTGCACTTGAAGCCTATGATAGTGATAAATTGATACCCCTCATTCGTATTAGATTTTCAGCAAAGCTGGTATGTGATTGATTTAAGAGATTTTTTATAAGATCTGCTTTTCCAAACTGCAATTATAGCAAAGCGATTGATCATTGCTAACGATATATAAATCAAGACCGTCCGGGGCTACAAAGCAGATCAGAAGCCTGTCCTGACATAGTCGAAGGATCAAGACTGAAAATTTTAGAAGAGCTGAAATAAGGAATTAATCAATTCTGTCCACAGTAGTGAATCAAATCGAAATAAATTGCGTTACCTTTAAGAAAGTAAAATTAACCAAATTGGAAGGAATACTATATGTAACAGATCAAAATAATAAAAAGCGTTTTGTACAAATCGATTTAGAAAAATATGGTAAAATGTGGGAAGACTTTTATGATGTATTAATGGTTGAAACCGTAAAAGACGAAGACAGTATTCCGTTAGAAGAATTAGGTCAGCACTTAAAAACAGAAGGATTAATCGATGAGTTATAAAGTCCACGATCAAGAAAAATGTGGCGAAAAAGTTAAGAACAATACCGAAAGAGTATGTGCCAAAAATATACTCAGAAATGAAAGGAATGTCAGAAAATCCACGTCCGAAAAACAGCAAATAATTACAAGGCAAAAGTGATATTTGCCGAATTAGAGTTGGTGTATATAGACTGTTGTATGAAATAGATGACACTATTAGAATCGTTAGTGTAGAAAAACTGATGCATAGACAAGCTGGTTGCTAACTTTATTACCCCATTCCTCTGAGCTTGTAGCCCAGATGCAATATGCTTGATTCTATTAGAATCTGATAAGTTCGATACCTTTTATACGCTACAAGCCCAAGAATTACATAAACATGATTACGTTATTAACTCTAAAGATTTCCCGATTTCACATATTCCAATTAGTAACAAGAAATTCTTATCTATACATTTTCTGAATTAGACTTATGTCATGCTGAAAGACACTTATGGCAGGCGTTTTGCCTTACATTAGTATTATAAATAATGAATTGAATCATGGAAAAAGGAAAAATAGCAGGAAGATCACCGATCAAGGTGTCAGTAGAAAAAGATAAAAGATACTCATGGTGTACATGCGGTCTTAGTGAGAATCAACCATTCTGCGACGGTAAGCATAAGGGAGGAGATTTCCGACCATCAGCATATATTGCTACTGAGAGTAAGGCTGTACACTTCTGTACTTGTAAGCAGACTTCTCGAGAGGATGGACTCTGTGATGGAGCACATAAGCAGTTACCTGCGGTATAAATTAATATAATAAGTAGAGCGAGGGGACTATTAGATATTCGTAACCATGTTACGATCTACGATGATATCCTTCAGCTCTTTCATCGCGGCGTATTCTTGCGGAAGTGATTTCTTGATGGCTTCCTTGATGGTGAAGTAAGTACCTTTTTCAAAAGAGGGAAGTGTCTTCTTGATTTTAGACTTTACTCTATTCACATCATACTTAATCATGCCTCTGATAGATGGCACATCATGCCAGTCAGCTTCTATAGCCATAGTCTTAATCATGTTGCCATCGCTATCTAAGGTGTCTTCGAGTTCTATATATGCATAGCGCTCATCATCTACATCTGCATTAGGTAATCTCCAGATATTAGGATCATCAGACATATCATCATTATTAATAAGGAGGATTTCGAGACCTTTCTCATGACATCTGTATAGTATTACTCTTACACCATCTAATACGCCCATAATTACTTTTCGATATGATTTCTTACTGATATAAATGAAAAATCGATATTAATGGTTTATTTATATCGATTCTCTATCCAAATATAGAATATTTTCTAAATATGAAAGTAGATTGCTATATTTTCTTCATTTTTTTAGACTTCTTATCCGTTGGTTGACTTTCTTTAATATTTTGATCCTTAGGTTGAAATTCTCCCATACCTTCAAACATTTTCTCCATCTCTTTCATATCAAAACCCTCAAACATGCCTTCCATATCTTCCGTATTGAAGCCTTTCATCATGTCCTCTATCTGACTCATATCGATACCTTCCATTAGTGATTGCATCTCATCCATATCTAAATTATCGAGCATCTTAAGGCTTTCTTCCATCTGAGATTGCATCTCTGGTCCGAATAATTGGCTCATATCAAATTGTCCAAATATTCCATCCATCCCAGTAGATGTGCTATCGCTGAACATCATTCCAAAATTATCAGAAAATATAGATTCTAAGTCTATAGTATCCATCGCCGATTGGAATTCTTTCATTGCATTATCAAAAGCTTCCTCCATCTCATCTGAAGATGGGGTAGCAGGACTCTGAGCAATCATTTGCATGGAGAGAATTACTACCATTATTGAAGTAAGAATATATTTCATTTTATTAAAATTTTAAAACTGTGTAAAGTTAATACGGCTCTTAGAAGTCTAATATTTATAACCACTATAGGCAATTATTTGCCAATTTTAGATTTTACAAGAATATGGAACAAAGCGATAATAAGTAGTGTATCCTCATATCCAGGTTTTACATCATGGAAAAGAGAGAATATTCTATCTGTATCAAATTTTAGACTTTCGTCTCTCATATTTATATGAGCAATCTCTTTATTATCCTTTATAAGTTTAGAGATCCGTTGGCCATTAATATGATCCAATGAAACTTCTGGTACCGCAGCTCCCGAATAGTAAAATGTATAATCATCTTCTATAGTTCCAAAGGCTTGATTGTTTTTGAAAACTTTAAATTTCTCTCCCTCTGATTGTATTGAGAATATATCATCTTTTGTTCTTGCGACTAAGAGCATCTTATCCCATTTTTCATAGACTTTCATAGCATAGGCGACTATGGGTTCCTGATATATCGTCGAGATAACGCCTTTGTTATATGTCGATAGCCCTTTTCCGACGAGCTTATCCACTGTATTAACGGACATGATCTTAAGTTCTTCGATATCAAGATATACGAGTCCATCGACAAACTCATTAAGTACAACCTGTAAGTCATCTAGGTCTTTTTCTAACTTCCTCTTTGCAGATTGAGATCCCATTAAGAATTGCCCCAGCTGATAAGTAATAAATATGATTGCCGAGAAGACTATCGTAGATATTAGCAAAAAGCGAAATAGTATCATTAATTATATTGATTATTGTGCATAAAAATGGCTTACAGGAATAATTCCTATAAGCCATGATAGTTATATTTTAAGTTAATCGATCTGAAAAATATACGAATGCTATCCTAAATACGACTTAAGCGCATTCTTGTTGACAGATTTTCTTAATCTTCTCAGTGCTCTCTCTTTGATCTGTCTTACTCTCTCTCTTGTCAATCCGTATAATTCTCCTATCTCTTCTAATGTCAGCGACTTATGACCATTCAGTCCATAATATGCTGACAATACCTCTATTTCTCTATGACTAAGAAGAGACAATCCGTAACTGACTTCTTCTTTGAGTGACTCATCCATAAGCTTAAGATCTGGCGCCTTCTGATCTTTAGATTGGAATAGGTCCAGCATCGTGCTTTCTCCTTCTTCTCCTCCGATAGGGGCATCCATAGATAAGTGTCTACCTCCGCCATTCATGACATTAGAAATATCCTTGATCTTCATATCTAACATCTCTGCTAATTCCTCATGGGTCGGATTTCTTTCGAATTCTTGAGCGAATGTTACATAAGCTTCATTGACCTTAGAGTAAGAACTTACCTTATTAAGTGGTAATCTTACTAACCTTGAATTCTCCACGATAGACTGTAGGATAGATTGTCTTATCCACCATACAGCATATGATATAAATTTGAATCCTTTTGTTTCATCAAATCTTTTAGCGGCTTTCATAAGCCCTACATTACCTTCATTGATCAGGTCACTGAGTGATAATCCTTGATTTTGATATTGTTTTGCAACTGATACTACAAATCTTAGGTTGGCCTGAGTCATACGCTCTAATGCTTCTCTGTCTCCAGCTCTGATTCTTCTCGCCAACCCAGCTTCTTCCTCCGGCAAAAGCATAGTAATCTTAGAAATATCATTTAGATATTTATCTAAGGCTAAGCTTTCTCTCGTAGTTATCTTGTTGGTGATCTTTAATTGTCTCATTATCTCTTGTCTTAAAAATTAATACTCTATAATAATTTATGATTGCCTTGACTTATTGACGTAAATAATGTAAGTCAGGTACTAAGAATTACAAGTTTCTTACCAAATAAGTTCAGAATGTGTAAGAAATAATACACTATTATGGGATATTTGTGAATATTTTCACAGGTAGGTGACACAAAGGTAATAAAGCGAATAAAAATTCTTGCATCATATTAAAATTTATTTTAATATGTTATTAAGACGATTTTTTGAATTCTCCGATCTGCCACAATACACCAGATGGATCATGCAGAAACATCACACGTCCCCAATCCTCTTCTTTGATATCTGATATTCTTACGGAAGGAAACCCTTGCTTTAGTTTTATGTCTAATAGTTCTTGTTGGTATGAGTTTAGGTCGTCTACCTCTAAGAATAACATAGAATTATCTACCCAGTCTTTGATATAAAAATCTTGGAGATAGAAACCCAAACTTTCCGTAATCATAAAGTAAGTCATCTTACTTCCTATTTCTATAGCTTGGAATCCCCATTGAGTATAGAAGGATTGTGATGTTTTATATTCTTTAGATCCTATAAAGCTTCTTAATGATTTGATCTTAGTGTCCATATGGGCGTTATATTTGAAAGTAATTTATAGTAGTCTAAATATAATTATTCTTATGCTCAATATTCCAGACAGCCCACATGATAGGATAGTTATAATCGGAGCAGGATTCGCAGGAATCAATGTTGCTAAGCGATTATCTAAGAAGAACTTACAAATTGTTCTGATCGACAAGAATAATTATCACCAGTTCCAACCATTGCTATATCAAGTGGCGATGGCAGGATTAGAGCCCAGTTCTATTATCTATCCCATCCGTAAGATATTCCAAAAGAAGAAGAATGTCCATATCCGTATCACAGAAGTAACTGGAATCGATTCTGAAAAGAAAACCATCGATACCGCTCAGGGTTCTATCTATTACGATAAGCTCATAATTGCTAGTGGGGCAACAACCAATTTTTTTGGTAACAAGGATTTTGAGAAACATACACATACTCTAAAATCATTGTCCGAGTCACTATATCTGCGTAATGCAATTCTAAATGACTTAGAGTTAGCACTTACACAACCAGAGTATGATGAGCGTCAAGGATATATAGATATCATAATCGTGGGAGGTGGCCCTACTGGAGTGGAATTAGCTGGAGCACTGGCAGAAATGAAAAAGTATATCCTGCCTAAGGACTATCCAGAACTGGACAAAAATGAAGTAGATATATATCTCTTCCAAGGTGGTCCCAGATTACTAATGGGAATGTCAGAAAAGTCAAGTCAGAAAGCGCTAGACTTTCTGACAAAAATGGGTGTAAAAGTTAAACTCAGCCAAAGAGTTACAGATTATGATGGTCACAATGTCACAACAGCGGACGGGAAGTCTATAAGAGCTGATAAGGTCATATGGGCTGCAGGAATCACTGGTAATACGATTTCTGGGATAGGTGCAGATTGTATAGAACATGGCAATCGCTATAAGGTCGATTCTTATAGTCAGCTTGTAGGATACGAAGATATATATGCCATAGGTGATATTGCCTGTATGACAAGTGAAGATCTACCTAATGGTCATCCTCAAGTTGCTCAGGTTGCTATACAGCAGGGTATATTGTTATCTAAGAATCTGACGAGAGATACCCAGAAACCATTTCGATATAAGGATTATGGAACGATGGCAACTATCGGTCGTAACAAGGCTGTCGCAGAGATATTTAAGATTAAGTCTGCTGGTTTTCTTGCCTGGATGATCTGGCTATTTGTCCATGTGATGTCACTGATCGGATTTAAGAACAAGGTGTTCGTTATGATTAATTGGTTTTGGAATTACATATTCTACGACCAATCATTACGAGTCATTATCACTGCTGATAACAAAAAGCCTCTATGATTTAATTGACTATTATGTCATCTTAAGTCGTCCATAGCCAATCTATAATGATGCTTATGTAGGAACGCCTGATTTTAATTTATATGAATATTAAATGGCATCCTTGCCATCGGCTCTCTATACTGGAATAACGACTTCATCTCAGTGTATTGCTTGTAGAGAGCTTTCTCTTCGGCACTTAGAGTCATGGTTCTAGCTTGACCTTTCATCACCTCATTTAATAATTCTTCCCAGACATCTTTCTTGATGAATGGATATTCCTTTAGCTTATAATCATCTCCTACATTAGCGAGTTCTGCTGCTATTCCTATCGCTTCGTCCAGACCTCCGAGCTCATCTACAAGACCTATTTCTTTTGCCTTTCTACCTGTCCACACTCTACCCTGAGCGACCTGATGGACCTCATCTATTGTCTTACCTCTCCCTTCTGATACACGAGATAAGAACTTCTGATACATATCATCCGTAAATTTCTGCAACATCTTAGCTTCCTTATCATCCACTTCATAGAAAGGGGAAAGCGCAACAGCATGTGGACTTGTCTTCACAGTATCGAAATGTATGCCCATCTTATCATTCATTAATTCAGTGAAATTAGGCAACATAGAAAATACACCTATTGATCCGGTCAGAGTATATGGATTAGCAACGATCTTATCCGCTCTTGCTGCAATGTAATAACCACCTGAAGCTGCATAATCTCCGAATGATGCTACGACAGGCATCCCAGAAGCTTGCAGCTCTTTCATTTCTTTCCATATAGCGTCGGAAGAGAATGCACTACCACCTGGAGAATTGACTCTCAGTACGACAGCTTTGACATTATCCTCTCTTCTTATCTTGTCAAAGATCTCATGGTATTTTGTCTCACTAATGAGTCCTTTTGCATCATTGTCATATTGTATCTCGCCTTCTGCATAGATGACTGCAATTTTGTTTTTTGAGGTTCTTTTCTTGATGTACTTTTTCGTCTCATATTCGGTCAGCGATATGTAGTTGATCTCTTCGCCAGTTTCTATTTCTAATCTATCTCTGATGATATCTTCGAATTCGTACCAGTAAGCCTTAGCATCTATCACACCCTTGTCGAGACATGCATCTATATTGTCAAAGTCTAATGTATTAATGATACTCTCAAGATCTGCACGAGTGGTACCACGAGCTTCTGTGATATCATCTAAGAATTCGTTATAGTAATCTGTTAGGTACTCTCTGGTCTGTAGCTTATTCTGAGGGCTCATGTCATTTCTTCTGAATGGTTCCGTGGCACTCTTAAAGTCTCCAGCATAGAACACATTCATTTTGACTCCTAGCTTATCGAGCCCTTCTTTCATAAATGGGATCATGGCGCTGTATCCATTTATGTCTACTGTACCATTAGGGTTAGAAAAAATAGAGTCTGCAGCTGATGCAAGGAGATAAGAAGAATTAGAATAAAAATCTCCATATGCATAGACAAACTTATCTGTAGAATCTCTGAATTCCTGCAATGCTTCTTTGATGTTGGAATTAGTCACTAAGCCAGCTGAAGAAGCATTCGGTGCCTTGTATACGATGCCCTTAATACTTTTATCTGTCTGAGCTTTATGTAACAATTTTTTTATTCGATGTACTCCTATGGCTTTTTCTGATTCAAAATCGAATTTGCCTTGTGCAACATTACCGGTCTTCTCTGGAATCTGGCCATCAAATTCTAAGAGTAGAACCGAGCCAGATTTTACTGTAGTATCTTTTTTAGAAAAGATACTACCTACCATAAACAGTACTCCTATCAGTAGTCCTAATGCTAAGAAAGTACCTAAACAAGAAGCGAATAAAAATTTAAAAAACTGTTTCATCTGTTAGTGTTGTAATAAAAATACATTGGCTAATTAGCACAATTTTATTTCTGTGGACATTTCCAGCACTCTGCCATCAATACTGCAAGTGCCGATAAATGGCTAAGAAGTATAAATTTAGACTTTTATTCCTACCCATATTGCAGAAATTAGATCAATCTTCTTTGCTAAACGACCGAAGATTAAGTAACTTTATGCTGTAATCAAAAGGATTATAACCAAACTGAGCTGACTTTCCAACCTACGTCTTATCAACTTTTACTTCATATTTGTTTTTTAAACAATTGAATTCAGACATTAGCTCCATTGTAAATGCCCCGTTTTTACCAATATATTTTCATTATCTTATTCTGCACTACTACAAATAATGCAATAAGCCAGATCACTATAGATCCAGGTAATACGCCTCCATTTACAGCAGAAAGTATCATAGAAAATGTATTCTTAGGAAATGGGGTAGAGATTTTAGACATCTCTTATGAAGGGGTGGATGCATCTGTAGGATTATTCGATAATGGAGCATCGAGTATCGGACTGAATAGAGGTATTGTATTATCGACAGGTAGAGTCGATGTCATTCCGGAGAATGCATCCGTAGAAGCTAATGGAGAAGGGTCGATGGCGACACTGCAAGACGATGACTTAGAAGAAATAGCAGGTATTAGGGTGAGAGATATAGCTAGGTACACTATAGAATTTATCCCGACTTCAGATACCTTAAGATTTAGATATGTATTTGCATCTGATGAGTACCCTAATCTACAATGTACTTCTTCTAATGATGCCTTTGGATTTTTCATTACAGGAACTAACCCTAATGGACCTGATTATGATTTTGATAATATCGCATTGATACCAGATCCTGCTTCAGCTGGTCAGTTTCTTAATCTTCCAGTAACTATTAATAATGTAAATAATGGTATCGTCCCTCCGATGGGAGATGCCGCAAGATGCCCTTCAGATTTTTCTCAATATTACAATGCCGTAGGAAATAATTCCCAACCAGCATTTAATGGATACTTAGACATATTCGTAGCAGAGGCTATAGTCGTACCGTGTGAGATCTATACCATCAAAATTGCAATTGGAGATGGAAGAGAAGGTGAGATAGACTCAGCTGTATTTCTGGAAGAGAAAAGTTTTAGTACTGGTTCTTTAGAAATAAATGTAGATAATCCAGGTGTAAATGGAGGTATATCTGAAGGCTGCCTTCCTGGGAATATTAATATTTCTTTGCCTAATACAACGAGTGCAGATTTTCCTATTGAGCTGACAGTGCTAACTGATCCTTCTCTCGGTAATCTTGCGACATTAAATGTAGATTACGAATTAGAAAGTAATAACTTAATTATACCAGCAGGGCAGAGTTCTACTTCTATTAATCTGATGCCTATTAGTGATAATCAAGTAGAAGACACAGAATTCATATATTTAGAGATAAGGCGTGATGCATGTAATGTAGATACTCTTATCGTACCTATTTTTGATAACAGCCTTGATTTTGTAAGTATTCCAGATACGGTATTTACCTGTTTTGATACTCCTGCAAGAATTATGTCGACAATAGATCCAAGGGTCAATATTATGCAACCTTTAGTATTCACTAATGATGAGCCAATGGATATTACTAATCCAGATACGACTATTATTTCTAGCATAGAAGTCAGTGATGTACCACAAGAATTCTTAATCCCAAGGATGATAGCTGAGGTATGTTTAGATACTCTTGTTCATCCTCGATTAAATGACTTAGATATATACTTACAAGCGCCCAGTGGACAGTACATAGAGTTATCGACGGATAATGGTAGGCGAGATGATAATGATAGCCAGATTGATACATTTCTCAATACCTGCTTTATCGTCAACTCTAGTAGAGATATCCACTTAGGTAATCCTGCTGAAGGTGATATGGACTTAGCAGATCCTACATACTCTCGTACTTATAGACCCGAAGGGGATTGGGCTTCTTGGCTATCTCCGATTGTATCTCCCTCTAATGGAACATACAACCTACTCATCACAGATGATCAAGGAGAATTTGAAGGAGAACTGATATCATGGCATATCACATTTAACGCAACTTATGAGATACGCTACACTTGGTCTCCATTAGAAGGTATTAATTGTCCACGATGTCCTAATACCTTGGCGACCGTTCAGAATTCTCAGTATTACTATCTGGAACTGTCAGATACTTATAGTTGTAGCAATATAGATTCAGTATGGGTGCAGGTCGTAGAAGAACCAGATACATTAGAAATCACATGTGAGAGTATATCACCTAACGAAGTTGTCATAAGATGGGATGACGTAGATTTTGCATCAGATTATGAGTATCGTATCAATGGTAATTCCCCTTCATTCAGAGCAAGTCGAGATGCTTCATTTTTTAGTTTTGGATATCAGATATTGACTTTTGCAGCACGTAATGAAATAAGAATATCAGGTCTTACGCCCGAAGAAGAAATAGAAGTTATCATAAGAGGAATCAATGAATCTGATGATGTACCTAACGGCAGTTGTTTAGGTGAGCGAGATACCATATACTGCATGTCCCTTCCATGTGCTGATACGGCACCAGTTGTAGACTCTATTGTGATAGACCAGCCGTCTTGTGATACGCAAGGTGGATCGAGAGTACAAATTTTTGCCTCAGATCCAGACCTTCCATTGACATACAGAGTATACAGACAGAATACTGTAGAAAACCAAACAGGTATATTCGGTAGTCTACCACAAGGAAATACACCGATAAGAATAATAGATAATGCTGGCTGTGTCACATTAGATACCATCAGAATAGAAGACCCTCCGCCGGTAGAGATCATTCCCGATATAATACAAATAACCTGTACCGATGCAGCAGATGGAATAATTAGTCTAACAGTTAATAGTGACAATCCACCATATATGTATGAGTGGTCACACGACATGTCTACAGACAGCTTGGTATCTGGTCTATCCGAAAATACATATACAGTAACGGTTACCGACGACGAAGGATGCACCAATTCTGCTTCCTTTACACTCTTTAATCCGGAGCCTATTAGATATTCATTTGATCTCATAGACACAATCAATTGTACAGGCACTAACCAAGGGTTGGCATCACTTAACATAGAAGGAGGAGTGGGGCCTTACATCATCACATGGGAGGGTAGTGTAGTCGCTGATACCATAGATGGCTTAGATCCAGGTATGATTATGTATACAATAGAAGATGCTAATCGATGTATAATAGAGGATAGCTCTATAGTCATACAGAGAATGGGTTTCGAAGTGATGTCTACTTCTAATGATTTGACTTGCTTTACAGATACTACAGCTACAGGCAGAGTCATACCGTCTATCGGGCAACCACCATACACGTATCAATGGGATAATGGGGAGATGACACAAAATGCGAGTATGCTCCATGCAGGTGATAATTTTGTGACGATTACAGATAAGGAAGGGTGTGAAGTCATAGAGACGGTTCAAGTAGATTCCCCGCCTGAGATTTTAATATTTGCCGATATCAATGCGACAAGTTGTTTTGAAGGAAGTGATGGAAGTATAGATCTAATGATTGAAGGAGGAGTAGGACCTGCGTATTCTATATTATGGTTTAATGGAGAAACGACAACAGGATTAGATAATCTGGAGCAAGGAAATTATTGTGTTACAGTTACGGATGAGAATGATTGCTCGGCTGTACAATGCTTCATAGTTCCAGATGCACTTAAACTTAGATCTAATGCAATCATAAATAATGTCTCCTGTGAGGGGGAGTGTGATGGACAGATTATATTAGTTCCTTCTGGAGGATCTGGTAGTTATAACTTTGACTGGGAAGGGCCAGATGGTTATACATCCTCTAATTTATTTATTTCAGATCTTTGTATTGGCAATTATAATCTTACGATGACAGAGATAGGTAATAATTGTACTGCAGTATTTAATCTAACAGTAGATATTGAGGAAGTTATAGAGATTATTATGCTGCCGGTAAAGTTTATCTCTTGTCATGATGGAAATGACGGTATCATAGAAGCAGCTACCACAGGTGGGGTAGAGCCTTATACTTATGACTGGTCTTCTAATGTTACTATTTCTAATGACAGTATAGCCAGTAATCTGGACCAAGGCGTATATGAAGTTACCGTTACTGATATAAATGGGTGCACTAAATCCTCACAGATTATATTATCAGAGCCAGATAGCCTGATGGCTTCTTTTGAGAATACAGATATAATTTGTTTTGGGGATAACACTGGGCAGTCTATTGTAAGTGTAGATGGTGGTGTACCAGATTATCTAATAGAATGGTCCATTCCTTCTAATGGTGATACGATATCTAATCTCACAGCTGGATATTACCCGATTGTAATATCAGATAGGAATGGATGTCAGCTCATAGATTCCGTGCAGATATTGCAACCAGAGAATCCTAATATAATAGATTTAGATATTACTGATATAACATGTTTTGGCGGAAGTGATGGTATAGTTAGACTGGTTGTATCTAATGCGGAATATCCTATACAATACAGCTTAGACAACATCAATTTTAAACTGGATAGTACTTTTCTGCGTCTCTCAAGTGGAGATTATACAGCTTATATAATAGATGACAATGGATGTGAGGCATCTATAGATTTTAACTTGCCTGAAGGAGAACCTTTAGTTGTGGATTTAGGAGATGATAAAACGGTATTTTTCGAGTCTTCTGTGGTGCTTAGTGCTATAGTAGAAAATAATCAGGGCGATATCTTTTATGAATGGTCCTCTGCATCTCCAGATATATTTTTTAGTTGTGCAGACTGCCCTAATCCTGAGATAGTGGATATTACCAGCTCCTTCACTGTGACATTGAGAGTCACTGATGAGAATGGATGTATAGGAAGTGATTTTATTAATATCACAGTAGACGACTTAGATAATGTGGAAGTTCCTGCTGCATTTACACCAGACTTAGATGGATCTAATGATCGCTTGCATGTATTTGGTGATGACGGTATTAGAATTACAAACTTTAGAATCTATAACAGATGGGGAGCAGTAGTCTACACTGATAGTAACTTTGAGACTAACAACTTAGGCATAGGGTGGGACGGAACCTACAATGGCCAAGATGCTCCTCGGGATAGTTATACATGGACTTTGGAATATATTGTGAGAAGCGGTCGTGTAGAGGTATCTTCAGGGCAGACCATACTAATAAGATAATATTATTTATTTTTGTAATGTATAAAATAGTATAAATTAATACGTTTATAAAATATTGCCTCCTTATCGGAAATTTGTTGTATGCCTTTGGGCTTTCATCACAAGATGCTATGTTTTCTATTTTGTCTTTAGATGACACATATCTTAATCCAGCAAATACATTTAATCCATTCTATGACAATTCTTTATTGAAATTTGATTTGCAATTCCGTGATCAGTGGAATTCTGTAAGTAATGGTGATACATATGCGACTGCTAAGGTGCATGGAGAATACAATGTATATCTATCTCAATATGATGCATGGAATGTGGGCCTATTCTGGCTAAGTGACAGATCGAGTAGCAATGGTCTTAAAAATAACAATCTACAATTATTAGGGTCTTACACCAGAAAATTATCTGAGACAAGAGGTAACAATTATAGCCACATTATAACGATAGGAGGAGGGATTTCTTTTGCTCAGACGAATGCAGACTTGGAAGACCTATGGTTCGGTAGACAATTTAATTTGAATAGTAATTTTATAGACCGTACACTGACATCAGGTGAGGAATTCCGAATAGATAATCATTCTTATTCTTCTTTAGATGGAGGCCTTAGGTGGATGTATCTATTAGAAGATGATAACTATTATATGGCAGGACTTTCCATTGCTCATCTTAATAATCCTACGATAGAAGGGACGAATGCAAATTTTTCAATCAGCCCTCGCTTATTATTTCAGGCAGAAGCACACTTAGACCTGGGCGAGGGATTTGATCATATTCCTGGCTTAATATTTATTAATCATGGACCATTCTGGCAATTATCTCCTTCTTATGGTATATCAATAGATATCTACAGTGATGATAATTCCTTCTCCCTGATATCAGGTGTCTCTGCAAGACTTATTAATAGTGTGAATGGTATCATGATGGATGCTATTATATTTAACTTAGGATTACAATCTAATACTTGGTCGTTCAACTTTAATTTTGATCTTAATAGCTCAGCCCTTAAGACTTACACTAATAATAACGGGGCCATAGAATTAGCATTGTCTTATAGTATAAACAGAGATTAAGTTTCTATATCTGACAGTTTTCTGTTAAGTTTATCCCTGTATGGTAAATCCCTTTTCCTATCTACTAGCTGGAATTAGAGCAATTGTATTGTTGCTTATTATGAGTGTTTTTCTGCTGATTTATCTGCCTATAGATGCGATATTTAAGATCAGTACCCCTAAGAGAACATTTTGGCTGAGAAGATTGTATGTCAGGATATGTAATCCAATATTAGGAATACGAGTAAAAATCACAGGCAGACCATATGACGGTACAGCCCTGTACGTATGTAACCACCGCAGCCTATCTGACCCTCTAATTATTGCGCCATATATAGATGCTTATATCATAGCTAAGTCAGAAGTAAGTAGTATCCCGATTCTTGATTCTGGAGCTAAGCTCACGGGCATAATATATGTCTCTCGTGAGAGTCAGGATAGTCGATCTGCTGTCAGGCAGAAGATGGTAGACACTTTGCTGAGTGGTATTAATGTTTTCGTATATCCAGAAGGGACAGTTAATGATAAGATAGAATTATTAGAGTATAAGAAAGGGACATTCTTAGAAGCTGATAAGAATAATATTCCCATAGTACCGCTAATCGTAGAATACAAGCATGAAAAAGATTACTGGGATAATCGTAAAATGGTTTCTCAGTTCTTCAGACAGTTTGGTAAATTATTCACAAATACGAAACTCCACATCGGAGAGCCTATGTCTGATAGCGATGGATTAGAACTGCATCGTCAAGTTATGGAGTGGTCACAACAACAAGTCTACGATATTCATAAAAATTGGGATAGTTACCTGTCTCGTCAGATCTAACTCTTAGGCTGGAACTTGAGTGATATAGAATTAACGCAATGTCGTGTGTTCTTATCTGTTAGTCGCTCGCCAGAGAACACATGACCTAAGTGACCTCCACAAGTATTGCAAGTGATTTCTACTCTTCTACCATCAGCATCCATTACCCGCTTGACAGCACCACCTATCTCATCATCGAAGGATGGCCAGCCACATCTGGAGTCAAACTTATCATCTGATCTATATAAGGGTGTCTCACATTTTCTACATACATAGGTGCCGGCAGCCTTATGCTCATTATACTCTCCTGTGAATGGTCTCTCTGTACCTTTTTGTTCTATGACATATGACTCTTCTGGAGTAAGTTTATTGTACTCTTTGGGCAGGTCCATAAGGTGTGATAATTTGGCTCTTAGTTTAGATAATTTGGGAGATATGACGATCTGACAATATCCTTTTTGGCTGTTGTTCTGATAGTAATTTCTGTGATAAGATTCTGCTGGGTAGAAAGTACCTAATAGCTCTACTTCTGTCACTATATTATTATCCCATAATTCAGTTGCTTCATTCTGTGTATACGATTGGGCCAATTTTAGTTCTTCCGCGTTATTCACATAGATACCAGATCTGTATTGTGTGCCTACATCATTCTCTTGTCTATTAAGTGTCGTCGGATCATGGGTTGTAAAGAATACAGCCATTAGATCAGCGATGCTTACAATATCAGAATCATACTCCACTAAGATGACCTCATTATGTCCAGTCAATCCGGTACAGATTTCTTCATATGTGGGATTTGGTTTTTGGCCACCAGTGTAACCAGGTGTTACTTGACTGACACCTCTAATCTTTTGGAATACAGCTTCTGTGCACCAAAAACATCCTCCCCCAAAGCAAATTGATTTTTTCATATTGTATCCGAATATATTCTAACTAATAATCTATAGCCTATTAATAAAGAAAGGAGTCACAATGTTCTGTAACTCCTTTCTTTTAGTTCTCGAGAATATTTCTATAACTAGATATAGTCCTTACCGCCATTGAGAAAATCCTGATATTCTTCCAGCTTATCCCAGTCTCCAGAAGCTGCCATTTCAGCTTGTTTTGGCCATGTCGAAGGATCTGCTAATTTGAATTTTGATCCACTACTTTCTAATATGGACTTCAGTTTATCTACTGAGGTATTAGCTAGACCTGACCATGTGCTGATGCCATTACTCATAAGTAGTTCTGCAATCTTAGGACCGATTCCTTCTATTGCTTTAAGATCATTATCTGCATAGGCTCTGATAATTCCCATTTTCACAAATGTCTTCTCTGTCTTAGAATCAGATCCATCAGATTTCTGATAAGCTATAAGTCCTTCCCAATCTTTCTCATGGGCATGTTTTGCTTGCGCTGACCATTCAGAAGGATCGATGATCCTATATTTGTCCCCATACTTATCCAGTACAGTTCTGATTTCTGATTCTGACATTGTAGATAATTTCTGGAAACCAGATACATTATTTTCTTGTAGAATCTTTTCCATCTTAGGACCGATTCCTTCTATGAGTTGGAGATTATTATCCTTGATTTTAGCATACTTATCTTTCTTAGGTTGAGTGTTAGAAGAGGGAGAAGCAGCAGCATATGTCGTCGGTGCAGAAGCTGCCACGGGTGTAGCGCCTATTCCTACCGCCTTTATGGCAGAGGTGGCAGTCGATGTGGAAATAGATGGCTTATCTAAGTTTTCTATCTCAGCCCTTAGAGCAGTGATATCTGACTGTCTCTTAGAGAGATTGCTTTTGCATAGATCGAGGTCTCCTTCTAATCTATGCTTGTCAGAATTACAAGCTTTCAGTTTTTTCTCTAGATCATTATATTTAGATCTACATCTAGCAAGATCATCTTCTAGCTCTCGTGCTCTACGTGCATACTTAGCCCATATTGCCCATCCTAATAATAATCCGAGTAGGAATGGAAGTAACCATGCCAGCCACCACCAATTGCAAAAGTCAGTTAATATATTTAGCATCATATCGCTTTTATTTTGTGTGTATATTATTTGATAATTTTCAGTTCGGTTCTCCTATTCTTAGCCCTACCTTCTTCTGTGCTATTATCTGCTATGGGTTCTTTTTCTCCTTTAGATTTTGTAATGACTTTAGTGAGATTGACACCCTTTCTGATTAAGTAATCTTCTATGGCTAATGCTCGCCTGCTTCCCAATCTCATATTGAACCCTTCAGATCCATCATCATCAGTATGTCCTATGATCATAACTCGCTCTCCACTCGCGATAACCCTCTCGGCCACATCATCGAGATAAGCTTCTACTTCCTCATCATCGAGCTTCTTATTAGAACCATAAGGGAAGTAGATCAGTGTCTTATCATCTACCTCTTTGACCTTAGCTGTGTTACGAGCATAACGGAAAGCAATAAGATTATTCATTTCCTCGGTCATACAGGAATCACCTTTCGTCCCAGCATTGACCCTCATTCTTGACTTATCTAATCCATCTCCGAGTAATCTAAGAACATTTTGAGCTCTACGCATTCCTAAGTCATTAGATGTAGAATTGTTTTCGTTCTTGAAGTTGAGACCTTTGATTTCTAATATGTCATCATCACTTAAGTTATTGATTAAGGAATCTCTAAATGCAATCCATTCAGGTTCTGTTTCTGCTTTATCATCAGAGCATTGGAACTTTATCGGGGTTAATTTTTTGATAGGCACGATCGATGAGATTGTTTGAGCTTCTTCTATGACTGCAGGTGCAGCAGGAACATCGCAACAAGCATTCTTACATTTCCAATAAAAAAATCCTAAAAGTAGCCACAATAAAATTATTAGAAAACGCATATTTTAGATTTATATAACGAAAATGAATCCAATTGATATATATAATACTGTTATGATAAGTATATGCAGGTGAAAATAAGTAATTATTCTCTTTTAGTATGAATCTTAACGTTTGGAGATGATTGTCATATATAAAAAGATTGTCGAGTGAAAATGATATTGGATCAGAAATAAAATTCTTACATCTTACTTTTGAAGTAGTTGTCATTTGTTAATCAAGGTTTTCAAAGTTGGGTTGATTACACTAATCATTATTGTAATGTGATCAAAAACAATGTGCAATTATTCTTGTTTATAAAAGTAAAATCATATGAATTTATTATCGCCAGTAAGTACAATAATGACTAAGAAACTTATCACGCTTAGTCCTAATGATACACTATCAGAAGTCAGAGAAATATTTAGCCAGCATCGCATACATCACATTCTAATTATGAAGGATAATCGCTTGCAAGGAATTGTAAGTAAGTCTGATTATTTATTTTTCTGCAAGAATATAGATGAGAAAGATGTCGATCTAAAAGCTGAAGATACTCGACACAATAAGTACAAGGTTTCGGATATTATGACTGAAGGTATTGCAACACTTAATCCTAATGATAAGATCAATGTAGCTTTAGAAATATTTAAGGAAAATCTATTTCATTCTATTCCAGTTAAAGATGAGGACGCAGTCGTCGGAATTGTAACGCCTTATGATATTATAAAGACATTATCTGAGGATAAGGTGGCGACTAATAGTTACTCGTAGTTTACATTAATGTAATTAGGTTGTTACCTAATTCTTATTACATCCTTTTGTATTCTCAGCAGATTCTAAGCTGACTTCTTTATTCATGAAGGATAATATTTCTTCTAAAGAGTTTATTGTTTGATCATATGAGAATACGCTTATTTTGGAATAAATAGATGATTCTTGGCTCCACGAAATTGTGCTCACTACTAATACTGCTAGTATTAATATATCTGAACATAGTTGGAAATTTTATATAAAATAAAGGTAATACAGTGTATGTCTACTTATATGGCAGTCGATATAGTAGTGGATATACTTAAGCCATACATTCAAGACAAGTAGCATCGATAATTACTATAAGCAAACGGCGATAAATTCGTTGCAGAGAGATATAGATTAAAAATAGAAATCGATTGGATTAATTCACCTTAATGATGTCTTCCTGATAGAAACTTATGATGCCTAACCCTTGAGGTACATTAGAATAGACAGGCGCAATAGAACTAAATGGGTTGTCTCCATTATCATTTTGCACTTTAAGAGTCTTACTATATCTGAAATAATCCTCGGTAACGTTACGCCATATGACATGTAATGTCCGATCTTGCTCGATGAATCTCCTTATTTTTAAATCGATCGACTTTTCTTCTCCGTCAAAAGATTCGTCAGAAAGAAGTATGAAATTATCTTGAAATCCTTTAGACGCGGCAATGTCAATAGTGGAAGCATAGGCCGGCCTATGAAACATATCATCTGGATTATAATCCACTAATATACCGATTTCGTAAAAATTGTCTACACCGGGAGGATCGGGAAAAGTAATTTCTATAGAGATAGATTCGTTACCTTCTTCATCTATTCCACCTTCATATTCATAGGCAAAATTTACAAGCTCTACTTTAGCCGGAAATTCAAACTGTTCATTTATTTCAGGATATATACCATCATTATCTGTGATGTTGATTTCGTATATATCATTATTATTAAAAAAACTAGAATCTATTTCTTCGAAGTAATTAAAAGGTTGGTGTTCTATAGGAATAGAATCTCTGTATGTTACATTAATACTGTTGCCAGAAGTGATATTGTCTATTGTTACTAAAGCATCTACAGCACCACGTTGCACACCTCTTTCGGATAGGGAATAATTTTTATTTATCCAAAAAGAAACATAGTCTTGCTTAGGTTGTATGAAAGAATTAACGACCATCTTAGGGACAACCTCGGGTGGGTCAATATCTATGGTTGTCTCGAAAAAATCTTCACATGACAGCAAACATATTATCATAGCAAAAGATAATGTAGTCCAAGTTTTTGTTTTGTAAATATTTGTTCTTTGATTCATAGCAATTCAATTTTTAAAATTCAAAACTATAATTGACAAATGGAATAATTGGAAATAGGGATTGCTGCTTGAGTACATAATTATCCTCTATGACATTTCCATTTTCGTCGATGGTATCATCTATATCAGAGGTGATAAAAAAGGGATTTTTATTATTGTACACATTGTAAGCACCTATAGACCATGTACGCTTGTATCTTTTCTTTTGCTTTACGAAATTGATTCCGATATCACCTCTGTGATAAGATTTCATTCTGTAGTTATTTCTTGAGATTATATCATCTATAAATCTATTCGCATTACTAGGTTGGATGGATGCTGGATGGAAACTAACATACTGATTGTTCGCTAATGTGACTGCATTACCTGTACCATATACCCATGTTGCAGATAGATTGATCTTAGGCCCCAGTTCATATTGTACAACTAATGAGATATCGTGTCTCCGATCATACTTAAATGGGAATGTCTCCCCAAAATTAAGGTCATCAAATTGTCGATCTGTATATGATAATGTATAGCCTAACCACCCCGTCATTCTGCCTTCTTTTTTCTGCAGGAATACTTCTAAGCCTTTAGATGTACCGCTGCCTTGAGTGATTCTATCTTGCCAGTCATTGAGCTCAAAGAGACCAGAACCTTCTTTATACGCTACCAAATTTGTCATATTCCTATAATAAGCTTCGACAGTCAGATTGTAATCTTCTGATAATTTAAATGCATAACCTAATGCTGCTTGCCAGCTATCCTGAGGCTTTATTCTTTCTGTAGTAGGCAGCCATAGGTCTGTAGGTAATCCGATTCCCTCAAATGCTAATAGGTGCACATATTGCCTCATGGTGGCAAATGAGGCCTTAATGGAACTTCCATCACTCAGTAGATATCTACCGCTAATTCTTGGTTGTAAGGAATAATAAGATTTTCCTTCTACTACGAATGCTGAGCCATGCAAGCCTGTGTTTATTTTTATCTTATCACTAATCTTAAAGTCGTCTTCTATATAGAGATCGAATTCCTGAGAACTTATATCTTCTTGCCCTAATGTTTGCTGGAATTCATTAGAATTTGTTATTTGCTTGAGATCAAATTTTCCGGGTTTGAAAGTATGGTGGATAACGCTCAATCCGAATTTGATAAAATGACTGGTATTAGGAACCCAATCAAAATCTATTTTTCCGGCAAGGTCATTAATACCTGAAAGGTAACCTACAGAAATTTCTTCAAAAGAATTTTCTCTTAGGTCTTCGGTGCCATATCCTACTCTTGTGTCCAGATCATAATTACTATAGGTAAAGGTAAAATTAGAAAAGAGCTTAGGTTGCCACACATGATTCCATCTTATTGCAGATGTGATATTTCCCCACCCGATATCTGATTCTGTCTGGTCTCTCTCATCACCTGTTAGCTCTCTTAGGTTAAAGTAGAATCGATCGTCTCCAGAGTAGAAGCTGGCATACACTCTATCTCTATCACTGATGATATGATTGATCTTAGCGTTAAAATCATAGAAGTAATAACCTGTATCTCCGTCTTCATCATTATCTCGGAATTCTTTTTTTATAAATGGCTTAGCCAGTAAGTCAATATAAGTTCTCCTTCCCGAAATGATAAAAGAAGTTTTGTCTTTAATAATCGGTCCCTCTAAGGTTAGTTTAGAGGCCACAATACCTATCGACCCTGCACCATGTATTTCTTTCATGTTACCTTCCTTCATGGTGATGTCTAATACAGATGATAATCTACCACCATACCTTGCGGGATAGCCACCTTTAATCAGTTTGACATCCTTAATTGCATCTGAATTAAACACAGAGAAGAAACCAAATAAGTGAGATACATTATACACGGGAGTACCATCAAGCAATATGAGATTCTGATCTGGGCTACCGCCTCTGACGTATAATCCACTTTGTCCTTCTCCTCCTGATTGCACACCTGGTAGCAACTGTAAAGCTTTGAGTACATCTGTTTCTCCTAAGAAAGCAGGTATTTTTTTGATCTGAGCGATTGGTATTTCTACGACACTCATCTGACTTTCTTCAGCGATATTTCTTTGCTTTTCTGCGACAATTTCTATTTCCTTGAGAGATGCAGTTGGGCTTAGGTCTATAGTTATAGTTGTGTCCTTTTGTAGGTTGATATTTATTGTTTCAGTATTATATCCTATATAACTGACATTAATGTTTACATCTCCGCTCGGTAGTGTAATGCTATAGTATCCGAATGTATTGCTGACTGTGCCTTCGTAGTTTTCTGCATTATAGATATTGGCTGAGATGAGTTTTTCAGCGCTTTCGCTATCTTGGATATATCCACTGATGGTATAAGTTTGCTGCGCAGATATGTTGGAATAGGAAATAAGATATACTAAGACTATAGAATACAGAAGTTTCATAGCGACAGAAAATTGATTAATCTAAAGTATGATTCTACTAAGAGCTATTTTCTTATAGATAAGTTAAGTAGGAGAGGGAAGGATAATTTAGGGCAAAAAAAAAGTCCCGATGATAACATCGAGACTTGTCTATATCTATGTCTAAATCAATTTCTTAATTGGTAGAAGCACTTTGGTTAGTGTTGATGATTAGGTGTTCTTTTTTCTCGAACCCTCTCACTGCATCTAAGTTTCCTACATATTCTTCATCGAATGTCTTTAGTTTTTCCGATGCAGTTTCTTTGACAGTTTTACCTGCCTCTGATCTCATGAAGTCTGGTAGATCTCTGTTAGCTATTTGCATAGTGTTAAGGAACCTTTGTACAGCATCTTTTTTATTCTTTTTTAAAGACATAGTTAGAGATTTAACTCTTGACACGACTCTTTTTTTCTCGTTCATGACAATTTTTTCTTCTCCATCCTCTAAGCTCTTAGAGAAGTCCTCTATAAGTTTAGATACATCTTCTGTATAGTCCTCATCATACTTAGCTAAGTCATCATCTAAGTCTGCAGTTTCCTTTTCTAAGGTTTCGTCATACTCTGCTTTGAGTTTTTCGTTTTCCTCAGTCAATTCTATATTGACAGTTTCTACATTCATTATGTCTCCGATAAGCCCCTGCCCATGTAGGTTTCCCAGAAAGAATAATGCACTGATGATTATAATTAAATTCTTCATTTGTATTCCTATTTAAAAGTTTAACTGATTTACCTCTAAAGTACTGAAAAAAAATGCTTTTGCAGACTACTTTATTCAAGCTATAAACCGCAAATAAATTTATTTAATTCATTAAGTCAAAAAGACTTAGCCAAATGTCCTTAATTTAACTGATTATTATGATATGTTAACGCCAAATTAGTTAAATCATTGTACAAATATCATGCTCAAAACAAATTTTGATCCCTTTCCAGAGTTAGAGACAAAAAGGCTAGTATTAAGGCGTATGAAATCTTCAGATGCCCATGATCTCTATCAATTAAGGTCTGATAAGGTAGTTATGGAGTATCAAGAGAGACCAATTGCCAGGAGTATAGACGAGATGTCTGAGAGAATAGCCAATCTTGATGCTGAAATCTATCAAGGCAAATCCATAGAATGGGCCGTTAGCACATATGATAATCCTCGACTTATAGGGACTATTGGTATTTGGAAAATAATTAAGAAACATCATCGGGGAGAGGTTGGATATATGTTATTTCCTGATTACTACAATAAAGGACTGATGACAGAAGCATTAGCAGCAGTCATTGACTATGGGTTTAATAATATCTGCTTACATAGCTTAGAAGGACAAGTCACGCCTGAGAATATAGGATCTATAAAAGTTTTAGAACGGAATGGATTTGTCAGAGAAGCTTATTACAAAGAGAATTATCTCTTCGAAGGTGATTTTATTGATACAGCGGTATATTCATTATTAAAATCTAAAAGCAAGCAATGAGTAATGAGAATATTAAAATGAAATCTGTAGATATCTTGTCAGATAATTGGTATACGCTAAGAAAGTATACCTATGATTATCTCAATGCTAAAGGAGAATACGAAACTCAAGAAAGAGAAGCCTATGACAGGGGTAATGGAGCAGCGATACTATTATATAATAAGCAGAAATACACAGTTGTCCTGACAAGACAATTCCGATTACCGAGTTATGTCAATGGGAATCTATCAGGAATGCTGATAGAATCCTGCGCAGGATTATTAGACAATGATAATCCAGAGGTTTGTATCAGGAAAGAATCAGAAGAGGAGACGGGGTATAAATTACAGTTTGTACAGAAGATTATGGAAGCGTATATGTCTCCAGGGGCTGTGACAGAAATTCTACATTATTTCGTTGCAGAGTACAATGAAGAAATGAAAGTTAGTGAAGGAGGAGGCTTGGAAGAAGAACAAGAGAATATTGAAGTATTGGAATTAGACTTTGATGTAGCTTATAATATGATTGCAACAGGAGAAATAAGAGATGGAAAGACTATTATTTTGTTACAATATGCTAAACTGAATAATCTTCTAACTAATGATTAAGTCTTCATCTATTGTAAATACTTGAGATACTTCTTCAACATATCATACATGGGTACATCTTACAGTGGGTGGCAACGACAAATTACTGCTATTTCTGTACAGCAAGTCATAGAAGAAGCTATAGCTAAATTGTTTTCTAATTCGATATATATAGTAGGATGTGGCAGAACAGATACTGGCGTACATGCAAGGCAATATTACTTCCATGTGGATATAAAAGAACTACCAGAATACGATCTGCAATGGAGGCTCAATAAGATGTTGCCGAGTGATATTGCTATACATAATATTATACAAGTTGCAGATAATGCTTCAGTCAGATTCGATGCCATATCGAGGCAGTACAAGTACCATTTTCATACTGAAAAAGATCCATTTATTGCAGAAGGAAGTGTCCTTATAGACGCAGAAGATATAGACTTAGATAAGATGAATGCGGCTTTAGATATAGTAATACAACAATCAGATTTCTCTGCATTTTGTAAGACTCCAGATCATCACAATACTTGTATATGTCATATAGATATAGCAGAGGTTACTGCTGATAATAAGTCTAATAATTATACAGTAACAATCAGAGGTAATCGATTCCTAAGAGCTATGATTAGAATCATTACACATCGAGTCATACTAGTGGGGACAGCCCAGTTGTCGTTAGAGGATTTCAGTGCTTATTTCTCTGAAGGTAATCGAGGAGAGCAGATAGTTCTGATGCCTCCTCAGGGATTATACTTGGATGAGATCAGGTACCCGTATGAGTTATAGGAATAAGTCTATTGAAAATATAAACTAACAGCTACAGATATCCTAATTCCCAGGCTGCGAACTAAAATTTGTCACTCCGATTAATCTATCATACTCAGCACCAAATGGACGATAATACACGAGGATCAAATAATCATTCTCCGTTTCAAAAAAACTACCCTCTATACTGTCGATATCTAAGAAACCATCTTCCTGTAACTCCGCAAACATATAGTCATAATACCCTTGCTTAAATGGGGCCTCGCCGAGATATAGGTTCCTCGTCGAGTCATATTCTAATCTATAAGCTTCCTTAGCTTGCCAGTCGCAGAATGCACCGACAATGTATACTTCTCCATCATATTTTCTATCAGATTGTAAATTAAATATGACATTACAATACTCGCTAGAAACCATACCATTTCTGGCATCAGCATTGCCTAATACGAAGAAGCCGTTAGCGTCTTCTTCGTGAAGGAAGTTTCTATTAAGTCTCTTCTTATTGAGGTCTATAAGCACATTGGTTTCTTGATCATTTCGATCTATACTATTGACAAATTCTGTTGCATAATCTAAGGTTCTGATATCGAAACTTCTAAATTCTTTGAGTGCAGGAAAGACAATGTAATCGTACTGATTAAAATTAAGCATATCTCCTACAGTGAAGTTGCCCTGGAGATTATTAAGAGCAGAATTAAAATTTCCATTCTGTACTACCGAAATATATAATTCCTCTCTTGGACGAGAAATATTGAAATTTTCGTAATTTATTTTGAGTCCGATCTCTTGATGTGTATTCATATACTGCACATTTCGAGGTTTCATCAGTTCGTATCCGATCCCAACCTGATTCTCAGCTACCATAAATCGTCTTGTCAATACTGGTACATCGTAATCATCATCTGTAATCGTAAGTAGGTAGTTACCAGATATTGTCCACCTCAGATCATCATTCGGTAAGGTAAGACTATAATGAGTATAATCTGAATAAGGATTAGAAGAGAATGCAAAATCCTGCACCTCCTCTCCATTAAATCCTTCTAAATATTCTATCTCTTGAAGATCAGAAGGATACCAATCTTTGTCGCAATGGACTATGCTGTAGGTGTAATTTTTAAATTCTCCCTCGACATCATCAAAGTCTAACCTCAACCGACCCTGATACCTGCTATCTAAGTCTATGATAGGAAGTGTAGTCGATAAGCTATTATGAGCAAATGTTACCGACTGGATATAAGGGACATATATCATGTTATCATAGATGATATCCTGTTGGCCATCAGCTGCACTGGGTAATAATCCAGATAGAATCGTAGAGATTAATATTATAAATAGCTTCATAATCACCAAAATAACGATATGTATATGATAATTGATTCATAATGAGTGGGTTTTTAACCTAACTTTTAGTCTTATGAGAATATCTGTGCTAACTATAGAACAGGAAATGAATCAGTAGCACCTAATAAGGAATGATTATTACACAGTCATTCCTTTTTTTTCATCTTGGGAGTAGTCGAAAGATATTCAGGTTGAATGTTATTATTCATTAAGAAATACTATGATTAATATATCTGATGATTTCTCCGCTCCACTTCGTTCCGGTCGAAAAGAAAAAGCGATGGTTTTAGGACTTCGGTAATTGGACATAGAATATCAGTCAAGAAAATTTTCTTTTCTTTATTTTCATCTTGAGCACAGTCGAAAGATCTTCGGATAGATTAACTCCTTTAATTAAAAAATACTATGATTAATATATCTGAAGATTTCTTCGGTTCACTGTGTTCCGGTCGAAAGAAAAAGATAGAAGTTTAATCAGACATTCATATACACCATAGCAATATGAGGTATGCCATCTTCGAGATATTCCTCACCCATTTCTACAAATCCCAGCTTAGCGTAGAAGCCCTTAATGTAACATTGAGAAGATATCTTTATGTTATGATTAGGGTGCAATTGTAAGCACTCATCGATACTGTGCTGCATCAGATGTGTGCCGATTCCGCTGATCCTCTGATCTGTACGAGTGACAACTCTGCCTATAGAGCTATGCTCTGGGTAAGCGATAGCGGGAGGAACAATACGTGTATATGCGATAAGTGCATCGTTGTGATATATAGAGATATGATGACTACTTAGATCTACACCATCTGCATCCAAGTAAGGACAATCTTGCTCTACGATAAATATCTCCTGACGCAATCTCATAATGGCATATAATGCTTCGGCTGTAAGCTCATCGAATGATTGAGTTATGAGGCGGCAAGACTTATCGCTGATATTAATTACTGTCTCTTTCAAATCCAGTTTTTCTTTTGTTCCTAAGATTAGAAGTGATCTGATAGGTGCCTGTGATTCCGATATGATTCTGGTAGCTATCTAGTAATTCGTCAAATTGTACACATTCTAGATCATCAGAATAGAAGATGTGGTCATATGGATTGACTGCGCTGAGAGCAGTGCTTCTTCTACTATTATTCAGTAATGTACTATTACGGAATTGGATGAGCTCTAATTGCCAATACACTTTGTTATAATCACCCATGGCAATCACAGGATTGTCGCGTCCTTTAATCGCTGTGGTGATTTCTTGTAGATGTTCTTCTCTAGTCATTTTTGGTTGTGGATAGAAAAGTGGGATATAAGATGAGACTATATCTATATCCTGCAATTCATTATCGATAGTCAGTATAAGATTGGGGATATCCTTATAATAGAAAGTCTTGATTTCTTTAAATGGCTTAGAAGAAAATACAGCCATTCCAAATGGATCCACTCGAGTCATTTTATGGACATGAGGATAAGAAAACCGAAGCATAGAAGCAATAGGAATGTCCCAATCTGGTGTGAATTCCTGTAAGCAAATAATATCCGCTTGTACTTCTTCCAGAAGCTTATCTAATTCTGGTTTTTCTTTATTGAATGTACTGAGATTAAAGTAGGCCACTTTTAGTTTCGGCAGCATATTTTGCTCAGGTAACACAAGATTGTCATTACCAGAAACCTTAAGGAAAAAAGCGATGAATGCAGTCGCCATCATACCTATGAACATTAATCTCTTTTGATTAAATATCAAGAAAATAAAACTTATGAATAACATCCCAAACATTAAGATAGGGGCATACTCAGAAGTCCTTTCTAATATACCTATATGCGGGGGATAGATGATGATATATGCTGATAGCAATATGATTACTGTTGTGATAATCTGAGTGATCTTATGACTGAGTATCGACTGCACTTATTGCTATTAACTTTGCTTGGTTATCATATGATGATTATCAAAGATATGAATTCTAAGGGTTAATTTAGATTCTGTGCCAGCACACACACTTTCTTACCCTCTATAACGTCTCCATCGCTGTGATACAGCTCATAATGTACAATATACATTCCTATCGGTGCAGGTCGGTTATCTACATCCATCCCATTCCATCTGAGAAATCCCTGAGTAGATAATAGTTGGTTCTCTGCTATGTAGGCTTGTAATCTACCCTGATCATCATATACGCTTACATTAGCTATGTAGCCAGACTTGTCTAATTTGTAATTAAGGATCATATTGTCTTTCCGACCATCACTATTAGGGGAGAATACTTTATGCTCTAAGCTGATCATTTCATCTGATACAGATCCTGGATTGATCCGGGCTGAGTTACTGTATCCCGGTGTGGCAAATAGATTTGCTTCTGATGATGATGTCCAATTGTCAGCGTTATTAGTATCGGAAATGAGCGACAGCCTCTCCAGACTGACCCCTTCTACATCTGATAGTATGCTGAGATGTTGTGAATCGTCATAATCGTAACTGTCTATTATAATTTCAGTACCATCGGTCTGACGCAAAAGCAACGTGGCATTCCCATCCGAATTATTAAACGCTGGTATGTCCTGCATGTATAGTCGTGCCGTGTCGGGAGGATTATAGGTTGCGATTATGTTATTAATATCAGAAGATATAGCAATGATCTCATTTGGTAAAAGTTCTACAGTTTCTGCTATGATATTCTCATCTTGATTATCCATATTTATAATGACTAAGCCATTTAGATTGATATATTTATCCGATGCATTGATGATTTCCAGAAAGTCTTCGCCACCTGAGTATGGATCGAATAATATTTCATTGATTAGAAGGTCACCTACATCTGGTGATTCCAGTAATCTAAGGTCAAAGCTTTGCGAGACCACTATGTTACCTGCAATATCTGATATGCCAGATACGCTTAGTGTAATTGTAGATCCGCTGGGCAGAGGAGAATTTGTGTACAAATTGATAACGTTAGGTACTGATGGATCTATTTCTACTCGATCTATTTCTGTCCGTGGTGTTATGCTGTAATTAGCGATTTCAGAACTAATGATATCATCTACAGCTTCGTCTAATATCAATTGTATTTGCTGATCATTTATTATCTCGGCAGTATTAATAACTGGTGCAGTAAGGTCCGCTTGTAATTTCTCTATAATGATATTGTCAAAGAAAAACTTGTCAGCTCGTGTAGACGTGTAATCACAATAGAAGCCAAAAGTTGTAAGTGTCGCAAACTCAAGTGAAGCATTATAGCTAACCGCAAACTGCTCTTCATTCAAAACAGAATTCTGATCTGATGTACTTAATGTCCATATTTCATCTGCATCATAAGTGATATCTATCCTTAGCTCAAAAGCCTCAGATACCTGGCCCAATGGACCCGATGCAATGATAGTAGCAGCACCATTTATAAGTTCTATAAGATGTATGGCATCATCACTTCCATTCTCACCGATTTCGATCATATATCCATTAGCGATAGAAATATCTGAATTGTCAGCGGCGAGTAGGATTCTTAATCGGTTAGAGGCTGATGGGGTAAATGCCATTGCCACATCCAGTGACCAATGTATGCTATCTGAGAAAGTAGAGTTAGTATAAATGATAGAATTACCGGCTTCTGTATCATTTAATTGTAACTGATTGTCCTCATTTACAATGAAGTTGCTGACATCACCTTGCCAGATAGAAAGGTTTTGCGAGCTAAAATCTTCATTGATCTGACAGCTAATTGACACACAAAAACTGATACAGAGCAAAATGAGGTATAATCTATGCATATATAAATATAGTACTAAGGTGACTTTCGTCAATATTTATATCTAAATAATAGTATATGAATGTGTTATTTTTGTATCGAGAGTACCAGCAATTAATTAAGATAAAGAATAATGAAATTAGCATTAGTAGGAGCTACAGGCTTGGTAGGTCAGGAAATGATCGAAGTATTAGAAGAGCAGAAGATAGCTTATGATACATTTATCCCAGTGGCAAGTCAGAGATCGGTAGGCAAGGAAATTATTATAAATGGTAAGTCACATAAGGTAGTGTCTATGGAAGATGCCATAGCAAAGGCTCCTGATTATGCATTATTCTCAGCTGGAGGTGGTACTTCTACGACTTATGCTCCATTATTCAAAGCAGCTGGTACGACAGTGATAGATAATTCTTCTGCATGGAGAATGGATGATACTGTGAAGCTCGTGGTACCAGAAGTGAATGGTAATCTTCTGACGAAAGAGGATAAGATCATAGCCAATCCGAATTGCAGTACGATACAGCTCGTCGTAGCACTGAATCCAATACATAAGAAATACGGAATCAAGCGACTTGTAATATCTACATACCAGTCTTATACAGGTACAGGTGCAAGTGCTGTGAAGCAATATGATGCAGAAAGCAAAGGAGAATCATTATCCTCAGATGAGATGGCATATCACTATCCGATCTATGAGAATTGTATTCCCCACTGTGATATTTTTCTCGACAATGATTATACTAAGGAAGAAATGAAGCTGGTCCATGAGACACGTAAGATCATGCAGGCTCCCGATATAAAAATTACAGCAACGGCAGTAAGAGTGCCGGTACATGGCGGACATTCGGAATCCGTCAATATTGAATTACATAATAACTACGATATTAATGATGTCAAAAAAATGATGTCACAAGAAGCTGGCATTGTATTACAAGATGATCCCTCTCAGAACGTATATCCTATGCCGAAGTATGCCCGTAAGAAGGATGAGGTATTCGTCGGGAGACTTAGAAGGGATGAGTCAGTGGAGAATGGTCTTAATATGTGGGTTGTCTCAGATAATCTGCGTAAAGGGGCAGCTAGTAATGCCGTGCAAATATTACAACATCTCACATCATAATAATATATATTTGTAGAAGAAGGTATAAGATAAAGGTGCCATAAGTGCATCATATGAAAGAATAATTACAGCACAGATTTTTTAGAATATTTTATTACAGTATCAGAAGAATAATTACAAGATGAAAAAGAAAATTGTACTCTGGGGAAATGACGAAGCGGACAAAAAGATCCTAATCGCCATCGAACTAAAAGCGGAAGAAAACAAAGTAAACATCCACACTTTTAATGAGCTCATAGCCACGGAAGAATTTTATAACAAAATGATGGATGACTGGAGAGCTAACAAAGAAGTGGAGTTCCCAGAAGGTCATGTGACACTTGATAGACCATTATCCGTTACAGATGACTTATTACCGGAGACAATTAAGGTGCAGAGAACTGATCTGATCACAAGAGCTAAGACAGAGTGGCACTTCGCCGTGTTATCTTCTAAGTTATATGAGATGTACCATTCAGAAGTAGAAGATCTAAAAGATAAGGTTGATAAATTAACAGATTTTGATACAGGGATATGGAATGAGTTGCAAGGATTCTGGAATAAACTGAATGAGCAAATTAGAGAACGTAATCTTTTCAGAGAACAAGCGAACACTCTAAGAGACTCCTCTAATGCATTATTCACTCAGCTCAAAGAATTACGATCTAAAGCCAATGCAGAATTTTCGAAAGTATCGGCAGCTAAGTTAGAAGAGTACAAAGTAAAGCTTAATACGATCAACGAAAAAGTAGAGAAAGGATTAGGCCTTAAGCCTATATTCGAAGAGCTTAAAGATATACAAAATCAATTTAAAGACGAGCGATTCACTAAGGGTGACCGTAATAAGCTTTGGAAAAACATAGATATACTATTCAAAAAGGTAAAGGAGAAGAAATATGGAAAAGTTCAAGATACTGGCACACAAGTATCTAGGATAGATAGAAGATACAATGGTCTATTATCTGCCATTGGAAAGATGCAACAATCTATAGACAGAGATCAGAGAGACATAGATTTTCAGAATAAGAGAGTAGGAGAGACTGATGGACAATTAGAAGCACAGATACGCCAAGCTAAGATCAAAATGATAGAAGGTCGTATTGATTCTAAGAATGAGAAGTTGCAAGAGATGCTTGCGACTAAGGTGGACTTAGAAAAGAAAGTGGAGAAAGAAAAGAAAAGAGAAGAAGCGAACAAAGTCAAAAGAGAAATACAACAGAAGAAGAAAGAAGTCAAAGAAAAAATTGCTTCTGAAATAGAGCAAAAATCAAAAGAAGTCGATGCTCAAAAATTAGAAGCTGCAGCCAATGCCATCAAATCAGGAAAGAAGAAAGCTCCTAAAAAGGAAGATAGTTTACTCGGTGCAATAGCTGCAGTAGCTTCTGAGACACTCGAAGATGTCGTGGATACCGTCAAAGCAGTAGGAGAGGTAGTCGGCGATAAAATAGAGGATGGTATAGAGGCAGTTAAAGAAAAAGTAGAGGATATATCCGAAGATATTTCTGACGCAGTCTCTAAAGGTAAGAATGAAGAAGGAGAAGAAAATGCAGATATTCCTGAGAAAAATGATAAAAGTATTATAGCTAAAGGTGCAGGTATAGTAGGTGCTGCGGCAGCAGCCGGAGGACTATTAGCTAAAAAAGCTATCGACTCTGCTAAAGACGCCAAAGAAAATATCTCTGACAAAGTAGAATCTGCTACAGATGTCGTAAAAGAGAAAGTCAGTGATGTCAAGGAAGCTGCTTCTGAGAAAGTGAATGTTGCAAAAGAAACTGCAGCTAAAAGAACTGAAAAGGTAACAGTAACTGTGTCGGATAAAGTAGAAGCTATAAAAGAAACGGTAAGTGATAAAGTGGAGGCTGCTAAAGTAGTAACTTCTGATCTTGCACCAGATGAGTCTATAGATGAAGTCGCAGCAAGATTAGGATCGAGCGAAGAAGAGTAACAATCAGATAAACAAATAAGAAAAAGGGAAGGTGATTTAGATTTTACCTTCCATTTCTTGTATCTTTTTTTTCATCTCGAATGCAGTTGAGAGATCTTCAGCCACAATATCATTGTTCCATTAGACACCTAAAATTATCGATTCTTAAGATTTCTCCGCTCCATTTCGTTTCGGTCGAAATGAAAAGTAAGTTTTTAATACTCGAAAAACGGAATTTAATATTGGAGTCAATCAAAAAATATCATTTCTTTTTCATCTTGAGCGTAGCCGAAAGATCTTTAGCTACAATATCATTGTTCATTTAGGAAACCTGTGGTTAATGATTCTGAAGATTTCTCCGCTCCACTTCGTTTCGGTCGAAAAGAAAAGTAGGTTTTTAATACTTGGAAAACGGAATTTAGAATTTGAGTCAAGCAAAAAATGTTATTCCTTTTTTCATCTTGAGCGTAGCCGAAAGATCTTCAGCCACAATATCATGGTTCATTTAGGAAACCTATATATATCGATTCTGAAGATTTCTCCGCTCCACTTCGTTTCGGTCGAAATAAAAAGTAGGTTTTAATATTTGAATATTGGATATACAATTTCAGTCAAGCAAGAATAATTATTCCTTTTTTTTCATCTTGAGCGTAGCCGAAAGATCTTCAGCTACAATATCATTGTTCATTTAGGAAACCTGTGGTTAATGATTCTTAAGATTTCTCCGCTCCATTTCGTTTCGGTCGAAATGAAAAGTAGGTTTTAATATTTGAATATAGGATATACAATTTCAGTCAAGCAAAAAAATTTATTCCTATTTTTCATCTTGAGCGTAGCTGAAAGATCTTCAGCCACAATATCATAGTTCATTTAGGAAACCTACAAATAGCGATTCTGAAGATTTCTCCGCTCCACTTCGTTCGGTCAAAAAGAAAAGTGGGTTTTAATATTTGAATATTGGATATACAATTTCAGTCAAGCAAAAAAAATTATTCCTATTTTTCATCTTGAGCGTAGCTGAAAGATCTTCAGCCACAATATCATTATTCATTTAGGAAACCTATTATTATCGATTCTGAAGATTTCTCCGCTCCACTTCGTTCCGGTCGAAAAGAAAAGTAGGTTTTTTATTGCTTAGAAATTGGGACTCAGAATTTCAGTCAAGCTAAAAAATGTCATTTCTTTTTTCATCATTAACGCTTAGATAAATACATGATCGGATAAGCTAAGGTCTGATCATCCATTGTAACTTTTATAATATACTGCCCAGAAGAAAGCTGACCATTCTGTAATTGCGGTTCCCATTGTAAAATATGATCTCCAGCTGAGAGATTACCATCAACTATAGTTTTTACTATTTTACCAGTAATGTTATACACATTCATTCGTATGTATTGTTGTCGATCTAAGTGTAGTGAAAAACTGATCAGCTCATAAAATGGATTAGGGTAAGCACTAAAAGGTGATTCGCTCTCTATAACTTCAAGATTAGTAATGACATTAGAATTAAAGCCTGAGAAACTGGGTTCCATATAAGAGAATGGCCCTGTGCCATTAGGGAATCTTCCATAGCTAATATCAGGTGTCTGCTCCGGATATGCAATGATATCTATGACTTCGTTTTCATTATTGCTAAGGATGATAGACTCTCCATTCCTGGATAGTTTGAAGTTAGCATGCAAGCCAGCTTCTGCATCATTATCAGCCCAGACGATTAGATAATCGTTGGCTTCAATTATGGTGTCAGGGAAAGACCATTTTCTAATATTCAGTGAATCATCAGAAAGGTGATATCCGCTGAGATCGATTGGAGTATCTGAGTTGTTGTATAATTCTATCCAATCATCATAGCTCCCATTTTGATCTTCTTGTATGGTTTGGTTGGACGCTAATAGTTCGTTGATAACTAAGTCTTCTGGAACGACTTCTATGACTGAGCGATAGATGTAAAATTCATACTCTGCTCTTTCTGGGCTTAATATAAGAGCATCATCATTTTCTGCTTTTATATAGTATTTGATATCCATATTTTGTTCAGTATGAGGTAGAATACAAGAGTATATACCATCTTCTGATACAGCATCTCCATCTATCCCATTATCATTCATCATATGCTCTACAAAAAATGAATTGTATGGACTTGTTGTCACCATTAATTTTGCGGTTGTTGCATTTTCTATTTTACAATTTATGATGACATCAGATTGTTCCAGTGACTCTTGTACTTCAGAAATCTGTGGAGGCATTTTTTGTAATTCTGGATTTTCATTAAAGTATTCAATTCTTGCTTCTACTGATGATAAGATTCCCGCTATGGAAAAGAAAAATGGGATCCCAAATGTGGAGCTTACGTTAGATCTAAAAGCTTGATTTGAGAATATTCTATTTGGATCTTGGAAGACATCATCTGAGATTTGGTCTTGTATTGCATCTATTGTGTTTCTGAGTTGAGATGCATTTAATTGTTCGTTGATAATGGTTCTGAGATGTGCTGTATATATTTTCCCATATTCAGACTCTGGGTCACTAGTCAGCCGAGAGACCAGTGGTGTCCAGAATGATCCATAGCCTGCATAAGCATCATAATTATTGAGTTGATCCACATTAGGATTGAAGTTGATAATAGCTCCTATATAGCTTTCTGATAGATCCCAAGGAATCATCTGGAAGAGGCTGTCCTCTGTACGGTAGAGGTAGTAATTGTGGAGTACCAGACCATTGTAAGTATCTAAGTTAGAGATCACCATATTAGTGGCAAAAGCCCAGAGCACTCGATCTATATTTAGTATAGTCGGTAGTTTTTCTGGATCGTTATTTAGTATATCTATTAGTTCCATCAGTTCTTTCCATCCATCGTCAGATTTCAGTTGGTAATGCTTATAATATTCTGTGCTATCTGTTCCGAGCCATAGTAGGTCGGAGCTGCCTTCTTCAGAATTGTTTTGTCCGAATTGCTGTATCGGATCACATTTAAATAAGACACCATCATTTTCTCCAAAATGTTTATCTAAGAATTGTTTGTTAACGGATTCTGTGTTTATATACAGTCCTAAATATTGATTATCTATATATACCTTTATATAATTAGCTTCGGATGAGGGCAGGTACTTTTGGTATATATCATATGCTGTGACTTCTCTACAAAATGTAGGATCGAGATATGCATTGGCTAATTTTAATTTCTTATAACCAAATAGAGTGGCACTCTCATCATAAGTATTAATGTCTATGTTAAGCGGCAACTTTGGATTATTAGCGTCTCTTGCTAATGAGTAGGTTGAGTTGCCCTTATACCTGATTCCTACACTATCTATAGTAACGCCATTGGAGAAAGAGATCTTTGCTGGTAATCTAAGACCCGTAGAATTGCGCCAATTCTCATCTAAAATCTCGTCATAATCAGTGTCATAAAAATCGATACGAATCTCACGAATAGAATCTACATCAAAAAGTCCAGAGGGGTCATCATAATTCTCTTGAGGATCGAATATCACCTGAGCGTTACTAATGCTAATTGCGATAAGAAATAATAAAGTCGTCGTATAGAAGTGCATAGAAAATTGATTGTCCGTAAGGAAGGTATCTAAATTATTCTATGAGTTATAAATAAAATGTTGCTTTATGAATTATTTAAGTTGTGTCCTAATAGCGAGGAATGGCAAAGGCAGTATAGACTTTGCCTTTTTTATTCCAATTATTTATTTTCTGTTTCATTTAATTTATACCAATTGACATTTCGGGTGAAGTACATCGTCAATGCTAATATGACAGCCAGCCCGACACTTCCCATGAGCAATGCATACTCTGTCAGTTGCATGGTTGTAAATATAAATCCATAGACAGCACTCAGTATCGCCATTAGCATAATACTCAGTTTGTTTTTCTTAAATACTGTCATAGAATATAAGGTAATCATTCCGATCACAGCAATACTGGATATGATATAGGCTTTATTAAAATTAAGATGCTCAGATATGGATATCAGCAATACATAGAAAAGTAATAATGCAAATCCTACAAGTGTATATTGGAATGGATGGATCTTACGCTTATGCAATATTTCTATGATGAAAAACATGAGGAATGTCAGTGCTATGGTCATCACACCATACTTTGCAGATCGCATAGATTTCTGATAATCATTCACAGGTAAGAGTAGATCTATTCCAAAAGAAGACTCTCGAATATTTACATTATAATCATTACCTAACCAAAACTGAGGATAGTTTCTATTGAGCTGTAGGACTTGCCATTGCGCAGAGAATCCACTCTCGCTGACCTCTCTTTCGTCAGGTAGAAAGGCTCCATTAAAACTGGGAGATGGCCATTCAGACGTCATAGTTACGTCCGTAGTTTTACCCAGCGGTGTAAATGATATATTCTGGCTGCCTTGCAAGTCTACCTTCATCTGAAAATTAAATTTATCATCTATTTTTTCGCTCAAGTCGGGTAGCAGTACTGTGATTCCAGATCTTATAAGTTCTGGCACCTTAGAACCTGGCTCTACTTCTAATTCTTGATTATTCCATCTTATTGTGATTTGATTTTTAATACCTCTCAGATCAGAGATTCCTATAGTCATAAATGCTTGGTCATAGTGTATCATCTTAAGGTTATTCTTATCCACCGATTTATTAATGGTGAATGCACCAGAGATATTCAGATCTGATTCGTATACAACGACCTCGTATATACTTCTTCTAAGTCTTGTAGGATCTATTTGTCCATTGATAGATAAATCATCAGGCAGTATCTGGAAGTACTTAATGTATTCCTTTACTTTTTCGTTGTCATCATCATCAGTATACCTTTCTTCATAAGTGATCGGTATGGTGAGAATAGGACCATTAATAGATTGTCTATTCGCCCACTTCTGACTCACCTCAGATATTGTCTGTCGACGGAGAGACTGACGCTCTGATATGATAGATTGTATCATGCTTGCTGGGATCAGCATTAATAGCATGAGAAAAGTAATCGTTACCAGTTTGAGAGATAGCGAGTTCTTAAGCCAGTTATTGACCTTGTCTAAGAATGTAGTTTGACTTTCCATGAGATAATGTTTTATTTCACTTTGAAATACTAAGTGGATTTATAAATTTTTTATTTTAACTTATCAATTTCTCTATTGCTCTAATGTGTTTTTTGAATTCTGCTTTACCCAGCTTTGTCGCAGCATATTGTGTACGTGGTTTTCTACCGATAAATTCTTTGTGCACAGATATGTATTCTCTTTTCTCTAAGGCTTTCAGATGACTGGCAAGGTTCCCATCTGTGACATCTAATAGCTCCTTCAGTGTATTGAAGTCGATCTTACGATTAACCACAAGCGCAGACATGATCCCGAGTCTGATCTTATTCTCAAATGCTTTATTTATATCATTAAGGATATGCTTCACGACCCATATTTATAGTGCATGACGATCCCATATATTATATGCATGACACCAAATCCGATTGCCCAAAATATCAATCCATAACCCACAAAGCAAACAGCTATAAGACCTAATATTATTTCTATTATACCTAAGCTTCTGATATCTGAAATAGAATGATTACTGGCATTGACAAGGCCTAATCCGTAGAAGATTAATGTCATTGGTGCAACTAGACTCACATATCCTCTAATTAGTAATACTAAGCAGAGCAAGCCTCCAGTAATTAGTGGAATTAGTAAATTTATGTAGAATCTTCTGGCTTGAGCATCCCACATTTTCTGACCATTTTTCTTAGCTTTTTTTGATGTGAAAAATATACCTAACAGGATAGCTAAGAGTTTCGTGGCTACTGCAATTAGTAAAAGTTGTATCAGTGTCTTATAATTAATAACAGCAATTCTATCTACAAGATAATTCTGATCAAAGTAGACTAATCGATATGCGATATAACTTGCAATCAATGCTAATATGCCTGCAGATATTCCTGATAGTCCACTCAGTGATATGAACTTGGTAGATCTGTCCATGATGTTCTTGATGTCTTTGATATCATCAAGGTATTTTTGCTTGTTCATTGAAAGTACTTTGAAATACAAAGTAAATGTACTTAATTCAGATATGCAAATGTTTTCATAGAAAAGAATAGGGGATTGGTCTACAAGTTAGATGACTGTGTCATGTATGATTGTGAATTGAGGGATCCATCTTGCACTTGGTTGGCGGAAGATGACTTTATGTTCATTAATAAACTAAATGATTATTCTTCCCGCAAGATCTCCATTGATCTTACAAGCTTCTGGGGAGCTATCGAATATTCGCTTACGATATTTTGCTATGATCCGATAGACGGCATCTCTTAGAGGTCGAGGTATAATTCCGAGATATTGTATTATGGAATATGGCCATCTTAATGATTTAGATATTTCTATTGCCGCATTACTTGCAATGTATACATTATAAGAATCAATAAGTATGATGGAATCAGGAACTTCCTGAGAGAAGTGTTCTTCAGTTATGGACATAGCATAATCACTATCCAGAGGTGTGAATCGAAGTCTGTCATGTTTCTCATGCTTAAGGATAAAGCGGACGAAACTCGAACACATACCACATGATCCATCATATATGACAATGGGATGATTATTATATTGTGAATCAGTGTTATACATTAGTTAGATAACACCAGTTTTACGGAATTAGTTATAAATAGTTGTCAGTATTTATCTGCTAATTTACAATGTTAGCGATGGTCGATATAGTGTTGCAAGAGATCCCCAAAGGACTGTAGAAAAATGAAAAAAGTTGTTCGTCTAAACGTTTCAGATTAGACGAACAAACCAATGAAAAGTTTCTATTCTATAATTAACTGGCTAATGATCTTTTTTCCATTCTATATATTTCGATATCATCATTGACTTCGTTGATGTTATCTGGTGCTTCCATTGGGAGATAGCCTAACTCATAAGCTCGACGTATTAATCCAGCAGAATTTCTGACATCTAACTTAAATAGTAGATTCTTTCTATGTGAATCTATTGTGCATGTAGATAAGAAGAGAATCTTAGCGATCTCCTTATTCTTAAACTCATGAGCAATGAGATAAAGTGTTTCTTTCTCTCTGGCTGATAACTTAGGAGAGTAGCCAATTCGTTGTAAACTTAGGGTATTTGACATTGATTGGTTGGTTAGGTGTTGTTACTTAATTGTTGTTCTATTACTAAGTGTAGCTTTATTTGTTTTTGTAACCCCCAAGGGCTAATTATTTTTGAAAATTCTAAGAAATAAATAATTATAGATTGTTTTACAATAGAAAAGGTATACCAAAACTTTTAACTTTTCAGAATTAAATGATGATCGGTAGATATTTCGGATTAACGGTCATTTTATCTGTTTTATGACTCTCATAATTGACTGCTTCATCTAATATTTGCATATAGATTGTATTAAACTATTTAAGCTCATTGTTGTGATTTGTAATCTTAGAGATGAAAAAATAGATCACTTGACTCCATAAAAAATGCCCCAACAAAACGTCGGGGCTTTCGAATATCTAAATTCTAAAACTATGTTTTTATAGCTTGTCTTATTCTACTATAACTTTTCTTGTGATAATCCTATCTCCACTTCTTAATTGTGCCACATAGAATCCTGACACAAGTTGAGAAGTATTAGTCGTCACCACATTTTCTGATGTCGTGATGTTCACTGCTCTCTGTGATACCATCTTTCCATCCATACCATACAGTGATAAGTAACCATCAAAGCTGTGATCAGAAGTGATTTTCATAGTAAAGTAATCTGCAGCAGGATTAGGGAATAACTCTACCTCTACACCTTCTATTTGAAGATCATCTAAGTTTGATACTACTTCGGTATTAATAATTGTAGTAGCGAATGGTGTACATGCATTATCCGTGACACTGCTGACACATGCTTGAGAATCTGCATTGACAAGATCTATAAGATCTAAGTCATCTATAAACCATCCAGCATCAGCACTAAATTGATCGTTCACGTCAGGGTCTCCATCATTCGTACCGAATCTAAATCTCACTGAGATCGTCTCACCTTTATATTCACTCAGATCTATCCATGAGTCCATATATTCATCATTACTACCTGAGAATGCAAAGTGACCAGGTATGGCAAATGTGGTATATTGTAGTGGACAATCATAACCATTTCTGATGAACTTGTCTTTAGCATCAAACCATATAACGTTGTCTCTAGAAATTTCTACAAATCCACCATTTCTTGCAAACTCTGTATTGATTCTGTGCCAGAATCTTAATACTGGTATTGCACCGTTGACTTCGAAGTTAGGGAAGTTAATAGTTTGTTGTGTATTTTCATCCACTTCTTGTACGAACCATGCAAGCTCACCAGAGTATGTAGGAAATATACTGCTATTGATATTCTGCCAGATATTGGTACCTTCTCCGATTTCTCTTTGCCACTGTGATAGATCTTGAGAAGTCTCTACAGCGTTACTAGAGAGTATCTGTGATCTTGTAGATCCAGTTGCTATTACATTGTAAGTAATCGTTGCAACTGCTTCGCTTGCAAATGTATCGAACTCAAATATGATCTGATCACCCATCACATTAGCTTCCATACTTGCAGATCCTTCGACATATGATAGTCCTGCTGGTATAAAGTCAGTTACAACCACATTAGTTTGATCTTCATCTTTGTCATTAGATATATCTAAAGTAACTGTGATTTCTTCTCCTGCTTCTATGATTGCTGCGATGTCTTTTCTGATCTTAAGAGTCTTAGTACATGCGGGTAACAATTCGAAGTTTTCTTTACCATCATTTCTATTATCAGTGCTTCCACCATCTGCATAGAAGCCTAAGCCTCTTCTTGCGAATGCATTCCATATTCTACACTGATTATCTCCATTATTGTTAGCTCTATCTGCTGCTAATATGGCATTTCTACCTGTGATGAATCCGACATCACAACCCATCATTTTCATACCATCCATTACCAGTTTTGCTGCAATATGATTTCCTGATTCTGTATTACTCCAGTCGGCATCATATCCATATTCTCCGACTATAGACCAGTACATATCCCATAGCATATCATTCCATACCTCACCGAGTGGGTGAGGAGCAGTTGTTGCTTTAATGTCTTTATATGTTTGAGGATTGACTGACATATCTGTAGAGTAGGGATATCTTCTGATACCTCTTCCTGTGACGCCTCTACCATCTACGTAGTTACCGATAGCTTTTGGAGCTGCACCATCATCTGTAGGTCTCACTGTTGTGATAAGTGCAAAGAAATCAGACCATCCTTCTCCCATCTGCTCGTCTGTGCCGCTGACGCATACTGTCGATGGTCCACCGACTAATCTGCCACTGATTCCATGACCATACTCATGAGCTATGACACCGTTATCAAATCCTGAGCTTACTTGCGCAACGCCTTGTGCCTCAGAAGGCTTGAGAATTGCTGTCACAGGGAATCCAGCGTCTATAGAAGCTTTGATTTCATTACAATCTTGGAAACCTAAAGCTATCGTTGGAATAGTCACCTCTGCGCCGACTGTGCCACCGCCCATCCCATTGGAGATCGGATCGCTTCCGTCACTTGTAGGATCTCCACCAGCACCAGGTACATTACAGATTATGACAGCAATGGCACCAGCATTCTGAGCATTAAGAGCTTTTCTTCCGAACTCACAGATACCTCTGTATATAAGGGCAATCTTACCATCTATTTCTGATGTATTCACGATATCACCACATCCGTTCTGAGGAAACTGTGGATCACTATCTAATGCAAATGCCATTTCTCCTTGTAGATCTACATCAGCGTAGGTAGGGTCAAAACCCCAACCGGCACCAGCCTCACCATTTGGATAGAATCCTTCTAATGGCTCGGGTGATGCGATAGAGAAAAGTCCAGCTGTAGGTTGGTCCCATCGGAACATATTCATGTTACCATTATTACCGTCTCCAGTCAGACTGAAGTTTGCATTATTAGTACCCGATCCGTCTAATGCATGTGCTACGACGTGATCGCCATCTGTTCCACCATTATTATAATTGTTAGATTGAAAATTACCAGCTGCCTCATCGAATCCTATTAAGTATGTCAGATCGTGCATCATATTATTCATGTAGAATAGATTTGTCACATCCGCTAATTCATTTACATCAGGTTCTGCATCCGTATCATGGACAAAATCAAATACGAGGTCAGCACCTCCATCGGGTTCGTTATTAGAACTCGCTTGATCGTCATCAACATCTTCGTAAGCATGAACATTATTACCTCTTGTAATTGTAAATTCTGCACCTTCCACACCATCTAAATCATGCCATCCATAAGGAGAAGCTGCCGGAATATGAGGATCAGTGATAAGCTCTTGAGTCCCATGTATCGGACTCTCTGCTGGTAATGGATACACTCTGTAACTTGCTCCCATCATCATAGAATTAGCACTCTGAGTAGATGCAATAGTACTTGTAGATTTGTGATTACCTGTACAGTTCTCTGTGTGTTTATGATATTTTCCAGGAGAATGAGAACAGTATACTGTTCTATTCTCATGATGGATAACCTCACCTGTGATCGCATCGACTCTACTGCTCCATGTATCATCATTACGAGCATCTGATAAGTAGATGTCCCATACAAGTCTTACCTCGCCATCATCTGTAGCAAAGTATTTTTTCTGTACCGTAATCTCCCCATCTGTATAATCTGTCTTGTTATAAGTGTAGATGCCTCCTGATGTTTTCTTAGCTAAGACTAATTCTTCTGATTCTACTACGCCCATTTTTTGAGCCAGTGATATCACTGATGCTTCTGCTGTGATTTCTGATTTAGTAGTATTCACTTTAGATTCTAGATCAGAAACGAAAGTAGAATTGTGGAATAGGATATCATTATCTTTTGTAATGTTGACATTTAGGATAGCATTATGCACTGGTATATCAGCATGCTGCTGTACATAATATATGTGTGTTATACCATTATGCTTTGTCATATACATGTCTTGGACCTTAATATTTGTTATATCAGATTCTACCAATTTTAATTGGTCGATATTCTGTTGCACAAATTGGAGTCCTACATTTAGTTTACTGGCCTGACCAGATAAGAGAAACGGTAGTGCTAAGATTAAGCACGATAGTGTAAATTTTAATTTCATAAGTTAAAAATTGATTTAAATGCCCTGACTGATAATTAGCTAAGGAAATTTATCATTTCCTCGATGGTCTTCATTATTTATGTCATAGACGTTACTTGTAAATTAATATTAAGTTGATTGCATTTTTATTATCGTGAATATATCAATTTTGATTAGCATTAACGGTCAGTGATATAGGATAGAAAAGACATTTATGGCTAGTAAGTTAAATATTGAGCGATGGCAGTAGGAATTAGAAGTTGTTTTGAAAGTATATATGGTGATTTTATTTAATGTGTAAATAATAGATAGTCAATATCCTGTGTTAGAAATATTAGATTTTTGGTCTCTTTTAGATTTTATAAATGTTGTATTCATAATTAGCTATACATTTGGGAATAAATAATTATTCTGAAAGACACATTCCTCATAGGCCGTAAGCCAGTAATGGATGCACTGCAAGGCACTGGATTCATAGAGAAAGTATGGATAGATAAGTCCATCACTGGAGAAGTGGAGAAAGAAACCCGAGCCATCTGTCGAGAAAGGCAGATTCCATTGCAATATGTACCAAAAGAAAAACTCAATAGTCTCACCTCCAGAGCCACCCATCAGGGGCTGGTAGCTCAGGTGGGAATAGTAGAATACATAAGCATACAACAAGTATTGCCGCATATCTATGAGACTGGTAAGACACCATTTGTATTGGTATTAGATGGGGTAGAAGATGTCAGGAATATCGGAGCACTTGCAAGAAGTGCTGTATGGTTTGGCGTAGATGCGATCGTTGTATCTATGAAGAAAACTGCTCGACTTAATAGTTTTGCCATGAAGGCTTCTGCTGGGGCACTTAAGGATATCCACTTCTGTAGAGAGAAGACGCTGGGTGAAGCATTAGATTATCTGAAGAACTCTGGACTCAAAATAGTGGTATCAGACACGTCTGTAGAAGGTAAGTCAGGTATCGTCGATTATGATGAACCTATTGCACTCGTACTTGGTTCTGAATACAGTGGTGTCTCTTCCAATATAGTTTCCATGGCAGATAGCATTATGACTATTCCTGGGACTGACAAAGTAGAATCATTAAATGTATCTACTGCGGGCGCCATCTTAATGTATGAGATTTATAAAAATAAAAACAGATAACAAACATGTGTAAGCATATACATAAGCTGATAGTATTTTCATTATTGGTATCACTGACTGGTATTATATCTTGTAAGAGTACTAAGGACCTTTCGGTAAATAAAAACGAGACACCTACCTATGCAAATAGCTTGTTGTGGCAAATAGAGGGCAATGGACTGAAAGAGCCTTCTTACCTATTCGGTACCATACACATGATCGATAAAGATAGATTCTTCTGGCCTCAAGGTGCATTGTCAGCATTAGATAAGTCTAAGGATGTGGTGTTTGAGATTGACTTAGATGACATGTTTGACATGGGTTCTATGATGGGATTATTGACTAAGGCATACATGAAAGATGGTGCTACGCTTAAGGACTTCTACTCAGAAGAAGATTATAAGTTTGTCAAGGACCACTTCGATGGTATGGGAATACCTATGATGATGATGCAGAGATTAAAGCCGATGTTCTTAACTGTATTTGCAAGTGGAGATGTACAACCAGGTCAGGGCCTGCAAGGTGATGGTAATATTAAATCTTACGAGATGGAATTATATACCATCGCTCAGGAGTCTAAGAAAGATGTTTCTGGATTAGAAAGTATGGAATATCAGCTATCCGTATTTGATTCTATTCCTTACCAAGAACAAGCTAATATGCTTCTCGAGACCATTAAGTCAAGCGATACAGAGGATGATTCATTTAAGGTAATGATGGATATGTACGTCAATCAGCAAATCAATACGATGGTATCTTCCATGAGTGAAGAAGAAGGTATCAGCGGGTATGAAGATATACTTCTATACAATAGAAATAAGAACTGGATTCCTATCATGTCTACTAAAATGAAGACGGCAAAAACTTTCTTTGCTGTAGGTGCAGGCCACTTGGCTGGTAGAGATGGTGTCTTAGATTTGCTGAGCAGAGAAGGGTATAAGTTGACACCTCTTAGTGAGAATAAAGGTTAAGCCTCTATAACTTTGCCACCGCTTATCATTCCATATAACGGGAAGAGCCCTCAGATCCATGACTCAGCATGGATTGCGGATAACGCTACCATTACAGGTGATGTATCGATAGGGGAGAATAGTAGCATCTGGTACCAAGTCGTCATCCGAGGTGATGTCAATAAGATTGTCATAGGAGATAATTGTAATATCCAAGATCTATCGATGGTCCATGGTACTCATGGGAGGGGAGATACGATCTTAGGTAATTATGCCAGTGTCGGTCACAGAGCCATCATACATGGTTGCCAGATACAAGATAATGTACTGATAGGCATGGGAGCGATAGTACTCGACGATGTCATCATACCCTCTAATACGATCATCGCAGCAGGGGCACTTGTAACATCAGGTATGCAATTAGAATCGGGCTATGTATACGCAGGGGTGCCTGCTAAGAAGCTGAAGCCGATCGATCCAGCTATGGCTAAGATTTATATCGAGGGGACTTCTGCCGCTTATGTAGGATACTCTCAGAATTATAAAAAGGGATGATATAATCAGTTAGAAAATCTTAGGCACAAAAATTACACTTGCGACAACCACACTCACAATAGCCGCTATTAATACTGCTCCAGCGGCGAGGTCTTTTATTTGCATGATTTGCTGATTGCTTTTTGTCGTGATCAGATTGCATAGTTTCTCCACTGCAGTATTCACCATCTCCATAGAAATGACTAATCCAATACATAAGATAATAGCAATCCACTCAGAGTAAGAGACTTGGTAGATGTAAGCTAAGCTGATTGCTATCATAGCTGCCGCTGCATGTAGCCATGCATTATGCTCTGACCGGAATAGTATTTTGATACCATTAATGGCATATTTGAAGCTTTTGATTCTTCCGATAAGTGAGAATTTGTTGGGGGTCATAGTATTGCTTTTTTAGAATTATATCGAAAGACTAAATAGGGCATTAAAAAAGTACTGAGAGAAAAGTTTAAAAGTTGATATTTTGTAAAATTGGCATTTTTCATTTTAGACTTTAAATGCTGGAATTTCGTCAAAAACAGGGTTGTGTTTGAGCCGAAGGCGAGTTTAAGCCTGTTTAGGAATTTCAGTTTTTAAAGTCGTTAAGAAATGAAAACAGCCTTGAACTTTTTGTTTCGTTTTTGTTTCAAGACAAAAATGAAAGCCTGCCGGCGAGGCAATTACCAAAAGTATTGATTTAGAAGTGATTGTCGCAAACAGTTTAAACATCTATGTAAAGTCTAAATGCGTTATTCAGTCAAAAGAATATAAGCATGAACTTAATCAATTCACATAAAAAAACCGAAGCCACTAAGGGTGACTCCGGTATTAATAATAAATTTTCTGATATTCCTATTATACCATTTGCATTCTAATGTGTAATTAGTATTAAACAGCAGGTATACGTAATGTCTGACCTGGGTGTATGATATTTGGATCTTTGAGCATCGGCTGATTAGCTTCGAAGATCAGATTATATTTCATAGGATCGCCGTAGAATTCTTTTGCAATTTTAGATAATGAATCTCCGCTTTGTACCTGATACATCTTTGCTTCTGGCTTAGCTGGTTCAGTATTAACAACTGATATTCTGTCATCTATGGCAGCGACACCATCCATATTACCTAAGATTAGAATCGCCTTTTCTCTATTAGCTTGTGAGTCAGCTTCTCCAAAGACTTTCACTACATCACCTTCGATTTCTATATCGATATTTTTGATACCTACATCAGCACTGTATAATATGCCTTCTAATAATCCCTCCTGTCTCTCTTTAGCAGCTTCTGCCGATCTTGCTTTTTCTTCATTTTTAGCTGAAGCACTTTTTAATACTTTTGAACCACTGTTTTTTAAAAAAGAAAATAAACCCATTGATATTAATTGTTTTGTGAGTTGATAAATAAAAATGTGATCGGTATAATCACAACATTATCAACTGCATTACAGGGATAATAATTCATCAGAAAGGGACAATTTTATAAATTATAGAAAGAGATATTGTCAGAATCCCCTATAATATCTACCTTTGCACAGATTATATGAGAACAATATCTATAATACTCTATTTTCTATTCCTAACTAATGGCTACGGCGGTGAGGTGGAATTGTCTATAGATAGCTGTGAGGCACCAGAGCGTAATAGTCAAGAAGCTATAGTAGAACACGCAGGAACACAGTTCGCTAAGTTCTCTAAGCGAATCCTCAAGAAATCCAATAAGCAGAATAAGAACCAATCTTTTGGTGATTTCTATACCCTTAAGGGTGATCCATTTGCCAGTACGTATATCACGTACTCTAACGGACTCAATAGTCATGATGGTCTACCTAAGATCAATGCATCTCTTAAGAAACATACATTCTATAATACATTATTCTTTCCTCCGGATGATACTGAGGTAGCATAAGCTATCAAGTGACGACATCGCTCATTAAGTATATCTACTTGATGACGCTTATTCATTTACAACATACAGATTATCTGATTTTTATATATTATAAATAACGCTGATATATAAAACTCTAATTTTCTCTTAATAAACTTATATTTGCGGAGTTTTTCGCAATCTTAAATATTAAAATAATGCAAGGAAAAGGACTTATAAAATTATTTCTGGTACTCCTTATCATAGTGAGTATCCTTCAGTTATTCTACATGTTTCCTACTCAGAAAGTAGAGAGAGAAGCGCAAGAATATGCTGATGATATTGCTGCACAATACACTGGAGATAAAGCATACACAGAAGGCAAGACTGCTAGGATGAACTTCTTAGATTCTATATCAAGTGAGGAGATCATGTCGATCCCATTGATTGGATCATTTACCTATGAAGATCTTAAGCAACGTCAGTTAGCATTAGGTCTGGATCTTAAAGGTGGAATGAGTGCCGTCTTACAGGTAGATCTGAAGGAGCTATTGGGCAGATTATCGAGAAAGAGTAAAGATGTACATTTCAATGCAGCACTCGATGCAGCAGAGAAAGGGCTGGAAAGCTCTCAGCAAGACTTTATTACGATATTCAGAGATGAGTACGCCAAGATAAAAGCTGCTGATAAGAAACCATTGTCATCTATATTTAAAAGAGATGCCTCTATGAGTGAGCTCATTAATATAGACATGAATGACACAGAAGTCATCAGAATATTAAGAGAGAAAGCGACTGAGACAGTTAACCTGACATTCGGAAGACTTAAGCAAAGAATAGATAAGCTCGGAGTGGTACAACCTAACGTTTCTCTGGATAAAGCAAGGGATCTTATACTTGTGGAAATGCCAGGTATTGAGAATCCTGAGAGAGCTAGAAACTTCTTGCAAGCAAGTGCTGCATTAGAATTCTGGCATTCATACAGAAACACTGATCCTACCGTACAAGGTAAGTTATTACAAGCAGACAGAATACTTAAGAATCTCAGAGCTGGTGAGTCTATAGAAGAATCAAATGTGGTACAATACGATACGATCTATACTCCAGTAGCAGATAGCTTAGGTAATACAATCGATTCTACGATGACTATCCAAGAAAGAGCGGACGACCCATTCGCTAATCAAGGACCATTATTGTCACTCTTGACACTTAACACTGGAGCTGGCGACTTTGCATATGGTCCAGTTGTTTTTGGATTTGCTGAGAAGAATAAGAGAAAGCCAGTCATGGAAATGCTTAACAATCCGCAAGTCAAAAACTTATTCCCATCTGACTCGAAGTTCTTATGGTCTAAGTCGCCTTATCAGAATGCAGAAGGAGAAACCACAGACGAATACATGTTATACCTTATCAGAACACAAGGGACATCAGATAAGCCTCTTATAGAAGGTGATGTAATCACAAGAACAGGAAGTGGTCCTAATCCGACAGGTCAGATTGCGGTGACATTATCTATGAATAATAAAGGAGCTCAAAGATGGGCAGAGATGACGACGGAGGCATTTAACAATGGTGGTAGAGAGATTGCGATTTGTATAGATAACGAAGTTGTATCAGCGCCAGGAGTTAATAATGGAGCGATTACAGGTGGAAGTACAGAGATCACAGGTAACTTCTCGATCCAAGAAGCGCAAGATTTTGCCAATATATTAGAGGTCGGAAAATTACCTGCGAAGCTTAAAATTATACAATCTGAGACAGTAGGTCCATCATTAGGAGCTAAGAACATTAATAGTTCTATCAAGGCATTGATTATAGGTTTCTGCTTGGTATTACTATTCATGGTATTCTACTACGCAGGTGGTGGTATCGTATCGATATTATGTCTATTACTTAATTTGTTTTTCATATTTGGAGCATTGGCTTCATTTGGTACTGTATTGACATTACCAGGTATTGCAGGTATCGTACTGACCATCGGTATGGCCGTCGATGCTAACGTAATCATCTTTGAGAGAATAAGAGAGGAACTCAGAGCTGGCAAGACAACCCTGGCATCCATTAACGATGGGTTCCGACATTCTTACTCTGCCATTATAGATGCTAACGTGACCACGATACTCGTTGCATTAGTATTATTCTACTTTGGATTAGGACCTATTAAGGGTTTCGCTACTGTATTGATAATCGGTGTATTGACATCATTATTTACAGCAGTACTGATTGGTAAGATGATCATCGACTGGTACTCTAAGGGAGACCGTGAAATAAGTTTCTGGACTGGCATCTCTAAGAACTTCTTCGCTAATCTTAAGATAGACTGGATGGGTAAGAGAAAGATGGCTTATGTTCTATCATCAGTGATTATCGTACTCGGAATAGGAAGTATGTTTGTTAGAGGATTTGACTTAGGCGTAGATTTTAAAGGAGGATATTCTTACAATATTCAGTTCGATGGAGGTTCTAATGTCAGCGCAGAAGCACTCAGGTCGGGACTAACAGATTACTTCGGTGCTGAGCCAGTTGTGAAAGCCGTAGATACAAGAAATACATTCAATGTAGTTACATCATACTTAATTAATGATAACAGTGAGGGTGCTGCAGAATCAGCTTTGATGAAGTTACACGAAGGGGTAGCAGCAATTAGTGGATCATCAGTATCATTCGAGAATTTCAAAAGTATCGATGCTCCAGGAGATGTACATATTACGAGCTCCAGTAAGGTAGGACCGACGATTGCAGATGATATTAAGACCAGTTCATTATATGCAGGATTATTTGCATTGCTATTGATCTTCTTATACATCTTCATCCGATTTAACAGATGGCAATACAGTCTTGGAGCCGTGGCGGCATTATTCCATGACTCACTGATATTATTAGGTGTATTCTCATTATTATGGAATGTACTTCCTATATCATTAGAACTTAACCAAGCCTTCATAGCAGCATTGCTGACAGTGATCGGTTACTCTATTAATGATACCGTGGTAGTATTCGATAGGATCAGAGAATACTTAGGTATCTATACTCAGAAGTCGACAGATGAGATATTGAATCTTGCCATTAATAGTACATTCAGTAGAACGATAATTACATCACTAACGACGATGGTTATGTTATTACCATTATTCATCTTTGGTGGTGGTAGTATTAGAGGTTTTGCATTTGCTATATTGATAGGTATTGTAGTCGGTACATACTCTTCTATTTTCGTGGCAACACCGATAGTAAGAGATTTATCTAAAGATCTGAAAGCCAGAAAATCTGCAGCAACTAATGTTAGAAAGAGCTTCTCTCAAGCAGCTCATTCTGCAAAGTAATACCAGAAAGGTATTGTAGATTTTTTTAGTATAAAATATATAAATGAGGCTGTACGAAAGTGCAGCCTCATTTTTTGTATTTATTTGTCAAACCCAAGTCAAGCTTTTTAATCTTGAACGAAGTGAAAGATCTATTAAATAAGAAGAGCAGTTATTGAAATTTGATAGATATCTCGCAATGCTCGGCATGGAAAAAAAGGTTTGACTTAGATATTGTAATTACAGTCTAAAGTCTCATATACGTTTTATTGATATTAACTTGGCGATTGTGATTGCTATTGACATTGACATTGCAATTGATATTGTAATTGATATTGTAATTGATATTGTAATTGATATTGTAATTGCCATTGCCATTGACATTGACATTGAGATTGCCATTGTAATTGACATTGACATTGCAATTGACATTGAAATTGTAATTGCCATTGATATTGTATTCCATCTAATTATCTTTACACTATGAGAAAATCCAGTTTCCAGAAGCACATTAATCAACTCAATGAAGAAGATCTAAGAAGTGAGCTGATGATGTTATTCTCTAAAGTGAAAGAAGTATCAGAATATTACAAGATGGAACTTGGCACCAGTGCAGATAGACAGAAAATGTATGATAAAGCTAAGAAAGAAATCACTGCTAAGTTTGCAACCAAAAGTTATCGGAGACCACGGAGACCACGGATACAGAAAATTAATCTGATCATCAGAAGTACAGAAGGGAAGTCAGTCATCGATTACGAAATGATCGACGTCTACCTACATACAGTCGAGACAGCCATTAATTTCATGATCGATTATAGATTTAAGTCTACGCCTGTAGATAATATTATTCTTAAGTTATTCCCCAAAGCATATGCACTGATAGAAAGATCATTGTTAGGGGATGAGTATAATGAGAGATGTGAGAATATCATGAGTAGCCTGTATTTTGATGGTCCACTACATGCTGAATTGGCAGATGCTATAGAGGATTTGTAATAATGTATGGCTCTAATTTCTGAGGAACTGCTCTATTAGCAGTACTCTGCGACTTAATGTCCAAAATTCTTACGATCATACATAAAAACCTCTAAAATTATAATCTTGACTTTGCTATCTTGCGTTATATGCATGTGACTTATAGATATATATTCATCAGCTTTCTCTTTGTTATGGCATTGTGCTCATGTACAGTGACTAAGAAAGTGAAGACAGGTGAAGATGCCTACAAATACAAGCAATACAAGTTAGCGACAGAATTATTAGAATCGGAGTATAATAATGCAACCAATAACAAAGAGAAAGCGAGACATGCTTATCTCTTAGCTCGATCATATGATTATTTGCAGCTCTTTGGAGATGCTTTGTTGTGGTATGATACTGCAGATCAGTTATCGTATGCCCCACACTCAGAATCTGATCTAGCATATGCCCTTAAGCGTAATGAACGGTATCAAGATGCTCAAAAGTTATTCTTAGATATCTACAAGAAAACCAAAGATCAGAAATACAGAACAGAAGCAGAACTGTGCCGATTAGCTATAGAAGCGATTAATAATTCAGATGATTATATCATTACTCCATATGCGGCTAATTCTAAGTACTCAGATTACAGCCCGGTGTTCTATGAGAATGACTATTTGATATTTACCTCAGACAGACAACAGAGCACAGGAAATAAATTATATAAGTGGAATGAGCATGAATTTTCTGATATATTCATCGCTAATAAGAGAGGACGTAATGTGCATAACTTTGATCCGACGATTAATTCTGAAGCTAATGAAGGTACGGCAGCTTTTAATAGGACTTTCGATGAGATATTTTTTACACGATGTGTGTCCGCAGATATTCGAGATCAGTATTGTAAGATATACTATAGTGTCAAGCCCAATGACTTCTGGGTAGAGCCAGAGGTGATGCCCTTCTTTGGTGATAAGACAAATTTTGGCCATCCGACACTGATAGAAAATGACAGTGTATTAGTCTTCTCTGTATCGCCAGAAGGGTCTGATAATTACGATCTATACTACTCTGTAAGATTAGATGATGGCTGGTCAGTAGCAGAGATTATGCCGACGACAATTAATTCTGTAGGAGACGAAAAATTTCCGACCAGTTATAATGATACGTTATATTTTTCTTCTGACGGACATCCTGGATACGGTGGATTAGATATCTTTAGTACTTACTTAAGATCTGACGGTAGCTGGGCGTCCCCAGTTAATCTCGGTATACCGATAAATAGTGGTTCTGATGATTTCTCTATGGCAGTAGATCCGAATTATAGAAAGAAAGGCAATGTCAAATCACAAGGCTATTTCTCATCCTCTCGTAATACAGGATTTAGCGATGATATATTCTACTATGCTCAGTATGACGAAGACTCTACGAAAGATCCAGAAGGCAATCCTGATGTCATCACACAAGTCGATGAGTATATAATCTATATAGCAGGAAGAGTAGTGGAAGTCATACACCAAAATGATGATCCCAACCAAAAAATAATAGATAAGAAGACTCTAAAAGATGCAAAAATTATAATCACCAGCGAAGATTATAAAGAAGATATTAGAACAGATAAGTCCGGAAGATTTCTGTTAGAAGTAGATCCTGGCTCTTATGATATCTTAGCTTCTAAGCAAGACTACTTAGCGAATCAGAAGACTATAATCGCCGAGCGATCAATGGTATCAGATACCACCATTAATATCGAGATAGACTTAGAAAAAATCATATACAATACCGAGATCAAACTCAATAACATCTATTATGATTTTGAAAAATGGGATATCAGAGAAGATGCTAAGCCGGCCTTGGATTCCCTATATACCACACTAAGTGTCAATTCTGACCTCAACATACAACTGTCCTCACACACAGATTGCAGAGGCCCTAAGATCTATAACAATGAGCTCTCACAGAAGCGTGCACAATCTGCAGTCAATTATTTAGTGAAGAAAGGCATTGCCAAATCTCGACTCTCTGCAGTGGGGTATGGAGAGACCATACCTGCCATACAATGTAACTGCGATGACTGCACTGAGCAGCAGCATCAGATTAATCGAAGGACGACATTTACTATTTTGCAGTAACCAACATTTTGTCACACATACTCTCATTATTAACTTTAACATTTACACTTTCCCGTCCATCATTTAAACATATATAATATTTATCATATATGTTTATGTCTGAATGTCAAAAATTTTAACTCATTTTTCCTTTTTATTCTGCCCTTAGGATATTCCAGAGAATAATATTTTAATAAATTGTTTAAAAAAAATTTGATCGTATTGAATCCAATCAAAGACAATACATCGTACTGATTAATATGTCAACCTCGCTTTTAACACAATTTTAAGAATCAAAACCTTTACGTAACATGAAACAAATTAAACCCTTATTTGTCATTACGATTTTCATATTTATTTTTCAAAACTTGAATGCTCAAGAAAACGACCTTTTAAATCTTAAATATCCCTCGCAGAATACAAGTAATGAAATCCACAGATGTGCCACAGTAGAATATAATCAAGATCTTATAGATCAGGGCATCAAGTCGCCAGATAATCAGTTTGAGGAATGGATGAAAACTCGTGTCACTGAGTTAAGAAAGCTTCGTTCTACAGATAAGTCAGTAGGTGCTATATACACGATACCTACAATAGTCCATGTCATACATAGAGGCGAAGCTGAGGGAACTGATACTAACATTCCTAAGGGCAATGTTGATGATCAGATAGAACAACTTAATAGAGACTTTAGGAGAGTAATTGGGACAATTGGACATAATACTCATCCAGACGGCGCAGATATTGAAATAGAATTTTGTGCTGCACTTAGAGACCCTGATGAGGTGGACCTAGCTCAGCCAGGTGTTAATCGTGTAAATGCCATCACAAGTGGCTTAGGAGCAGGAGTCTATTCGATAGCAGAATTCGATGATGTGGTAAAGAGAAACACGATATGGAATCCCGATGAGTACTTTAATTTTTGGTCCGCCGACTTAGGTGGTGGAGTTATTTTAGGATATGCACAATTTCCAGAAGCGCCAGGCTTGGCGGGTGTGGGAACAGGTAATGGAGATCCAGAAACTGATGGCGTTGTATGTTTATTTTCTACTGTAGGTGGAGATTCTATTAATGCACCTAACACACCTTATCACTTAGGTAGGACAGGTACACATGAGGTAGGTCACTGGTTAGGGCTAAGACATATATGGGGTGATGGTGATTGCACTGTAGACGACTTTGTAGATGATACTCCCAATGCTGCAGATAGCAATGGTAACTGTCCAAATCCAAAGCCAAATTCCTGTGATGACTCCTCTAACCCACATTTTGCTCCTAATGATCCCCTTGATCAAATGGAAAATTATATGGACTATAGTTCAGACGTCTGCTTTAATATGTTCACTAATGGGCAGAGTGATCGTATGCGAATAGTCATGGGAGATACTGGCATGGGTTCACCCAGAAGGGAAATCCTAAATAGCTCTACCAAGTGCTCTCCACGTATGCCATGGATTTCCTTCTTAGATGAGGAATCAGAAGTGGATGAAGCTTCTAATTGTAGTACCCCTACTACCATATCTATACCCCTTAAGATTGCACTCGATCCCGGAACTGCATCGACAGTAACTTTTGATTACACGGCATCTACAGCATCCAATTTAGATTATACGGTAACTAATACTGTTACATTTCCAGCAGGAAGTACGGCACAACAGAATCTTGAGATTGATATCACCCCAGATGGTGTAGTCGAGTTGGCAGAAGAAATAGTTATTACCATAACATCAGTATCAGGAGGTGGAATTCTTAATTCGTTTAATTTAACTCATATTGTTAGAATCTCTGATGATGATAGGATACCATCTGAAGCAGCATTTAATAATAATGTGAATATCCTTACTGCTGATTTTGAAGACCCTTCAGATGATTCAGATTGGACTATGGTGAGCCCGATTCCTTCTGGTAATAATTGGATATTTAGCACTGTAACAGGTAGCACAGGTAATACTACGAGGACTGCTCACATAAGTGATAATGGGACCACATTCACATACGATCAGAATGTTAATTCTCGTACAATCATCTTTCAAGATATCGATTTAACTGAATTTGTCGATGTGTCTGTCACTTTTGATTGGGCATGTGTGGGAGAGTCTACTGATGCTATATATGATTATGGGACAGTGGTATATTCTTTAGATGGAGTGACATTCTTAACAATACCTGGTACACCCCTATTACATACTCAACCGAATATGATAACAGCGACTTATAATTTACCAGATTTTCTTGAAGGTAATGTTGTAAAGATAGGATTCGCTTGGTTTAATGATGGAATGACAGGCACAACACCGATAGCAATAGATAATGTAAGCATAGATGGTGATCAAATAACAGCAGCAGAAATAAGAGCAGCATTAAGTGGAGTTACTTCATTAGTTATAGAGGCTTTTCAAACAGTACATTTTTATGATCCAGTAGATGGTGAAGTGATGTTAACGATCCTTAATGGTAGTCAGTCATTAGGTTGTACTGATGTAAGTGTAGTAGTAGCCGCCGGTGGAACATTACATGACATGTCATCTGTCTCAGCCAACAAAGAAGCTACATCTAAAATTTTTAAAATAGAACCATCTACTAATAGCAACACGGCGGACTATACAGTAGAGTTATATTATAGTGATGCAGAAATCAATCATTGGATTAACAATCATGGTCAGACTGTAACAGAAGATAATCTATATGTATTCAGCACAACTGCTACATCTATGACTGCTGTCACAAGCGGAAATACGATGAATGGTGCTAACCAATATTATTATTCCTATACTGATATTACTCCAGCGGGATATATATATTCAGCTGATTTTGTTGGGGATTTTGGGCTATACGGTGGGGCAGATGCCAATGCATGCGATTTCAGTGATGATTACACCCATACATTCTTAGATCCTGGTAAGACCAGTGTAGAAGACAATGCTACAGTAGATAATGTAACGACACTGGTAGGTTCTGATTATGAAATTACGGGAGGTGTCTCAGTACAGCTCCAGAATAATACTGAGGTGCCATTAGGAAGTACTGCACATATATACATAGAACCGTGTGAGGTATTGTCGCAATCTAATTTTAGGAATGAAGTACCCGATGTGAAGTCTTATTATAGAGAACGATTTAAAGAACAATTTGGAGTTATCGCAAATCCTGATAATCGATCAAGTTCGATCATATTCAATAATAGAAATAGTGGAGACTTAGAAATTACGTTGATTGATAATAATGGTGAAATTGTCAAAACTATTATGTCATCTAAAAAATTAGATATTGGTCTACAGTCTATAGATTTTAACACAGAAGAACTTTCTCAAGGACATTACATGATTTTGTTTTCAGATGATAACGATAGTTGGGTTGGAAAATTTACGCATATTAGATAAAGTAAAATGGTGAAATATTTCATGAAGCTGGCTACCAGCCAGCTTCTTTTTTGTAGAATAAATTTAATTAAGAGATCACTCACTTGTCACTAAAATTAACATCTCCCAATCTAACTTTGAGGGAACGACTTTTACTATATTGCAGTAGAAGATTGCTAAGCTGATTAAGCTTTTTGTAGTTGTAATATCACATGGCTCATCTGTCTGAATCAGGATTAATACCACTTAAACATTAGAATGTCGGAAATATTATAATAGAATTAGCCAATCTCTGCGTTAAAAATATTCTTCATAGCTACCGCTATGAGTCAGCCCATCCACTTTCGTGGTTCACTTTTTTCGAGTATTGTCATACTCGATTCGTCTGCAACGAAATCATTCGTTCATGCCTTAATCTTAACAAATTCTATTCTATAATCTTAACCGACATCTTAAAAATTAAATGGTATTAGAACAGAATCCTAATACTAAAGATTTTCGATATTTGCATCCATCCAATTAACTCTTTCTCTGATCCAATCTTTTAGGTAATCCACCTCGCCGTCATAAGAAAGACTGACGTTTGTGTTTGGCCATATATAATTTCCGATCACTTGCCACTGATTGAAGTTTCGGTAACTTGAACCCGAATCATTTAAGAATTGTGTATGGTTGTCTATCTTGTTATTGATGCTAGTTAGCGAAAGCGTTGTGGTTCTTAGCTCTGCATACCGAGCCTTCACTCGATCTGAAAATACGGGATCACTGAGTAATTTCTTCCACCAGAAAGTTACTAACCATGCATCGTTAGGACAGCTCTCATTATATCGATACACCCACGTATCAGGTTCTCCACCATCACAAAAATCAGAATTACCAAATGCAATATTAAAATCCCAAATCGGGCCCATGCTGAGCTTCTCGTTTTTGTCTTTATAGAGATAGGTACTCAGTCTATACGCATCAGGGTTATGAGCAAATTCATTCAAAATGAAATAATCAACAAAACTCTCTACATCAATATATGCGGCATACCCGTCCATAGGATCAGCATAATCGTCTGATGCTAGTGCATCCTCGAAGTCAGAGATATAAGATCGTATATATTGCTTCTGTGGTTCTACAATATTCTCAGCCTTAGGATATTCAAATTGAAAATGAGTCTGAGTAGAAAAGGTTTCATTTCCATCTACATCATACCTCGAAGGAAAAGAATTAAATAACGAATATGTTCCAGTACCTCCTCCATTACCTGTAGTCTTATCTATTTTCAGAATATAACCACCTGTGATATCTTCTCCAGTAATTTCTTCTGGTTCTAATTTAGAGATATCGATACGAGACTTATCTCTTTTTAATTTTTCCATGAAAACATAGGTGCCTTGAGCCTCATCATTGATATAAAGATCACACAATTTTGTACGAGCAGCGTACCTCCCGATGTCATTAGACAATTCATATATCAATACATTTCGGATCAGTGACTTATCGCTATAAGGACCATACAGTATCCAATCCTCTTCCTCTGGAAAACCATAAATACTTGCATCAATGTCGTTACCGTCGCTATCCCACAATTCTAATCCATAAGACTTCTTATCGAAGAGTGCCTGAGAAGAAGACCCCCGAAATTCTATACCAACAAATCCATCATAATCGACAAACTGGGTGCTATCAGACGTGAAGTCAGTAATGGTCATAGTCGCAAGAATCTTAGGCTCATCTACAATGGTGTTTCCCATAGTATTTACTCTTACTTCAGCTATATCTATATTAAATACTGGAGGGACGGCAGGATTAATAGGTGGGGTTATACCATCATCATTGCCACAGGATATAGCCCATACTAATGAAAGCATAAGTAAGCAAATAGAATATTGTATTTTCTTAAGGTTTGCCACTATATAAATCTAAAAATAAAATAATAGATGATTATACTATACGTACAGCAGATGACTTAGAAAAAGGAGTTTATTTATACTCAATTTTCCAAGTACTTATACTTTCAAAGTCATTGATTTTAGACCTTCTTTTAATGAGATTATATTTTCTATCAAAAGTATAAATTACTACATATCCTTTACTGACATCATCTTTACTATCCTTAAAAATCATTTTTATTTCATAATGTTGATTAGGTAATGTATCCAATTGAAAGAGATATTCAGTAGTATCTCTATTTTCAATTATCTTATTTAATAAACCATCTGAATAGGGCACATAGGCTGCACGGAAGAAATGATATTTGATTACAAAAAATAATCAAATGATACTAAAACTGTTT